>OGCO01000052.1_pt1 | contig 166854 bp, 151 predicted proteins | sample 1570171 | NCBI WGS metagenome assembly OGCO01 (sample SAMEA4370583, study PRJEB24528) | human gut metagenome
GAGTTGTTAGAAGCGTTAAATATATTAGAACAGGAGAAAAACATCAGCAAGGATACACTGCTTGAAGCGATTGAAAATTCTCTTGTAACAGCGTGCAAGAACCATTTTGGTTCATCCGATAACGTAAAAGTATCGATTGATCCGGAAACCTGTGAGTTTCATGTATTTCAGGAAAAGACAGTTGTTGAAACGGTAGAAGATCCGGTAGAGCAGATCAGTCTGGTCAATGCAAAGATGATCAATTCCAAATATGAGATCGGAGACGTTGTCAACATCGAGGTACAGTCTAAGGAATTCGGACGTATCGCAACACAGAATGCAAAGAACGTGATCTTACAGAAAATCCGTGAAGAAGAGCGTAAAGTTTTATACGATCAGTATTACAGCATGGAAAAAGATGTTGTGACCGGCGTGGTACAGCGTTATGTGGGAAGAAATGTCAGCATTAACTTAGGAAGGGTCGATGCGATCTTAACAGAGAATGAACAGGTAAAAGGCGAAGTGTTCCAGCCGACAGAGCGTATCAAGGTATATATCTTAGAGGTTAAGGCTACTTCTAAAGGACCGAAAGTGTTAGTTTCCAGAACACATCCGGAACTTGTAAAACGCCTGTTCGAGTCTGAGGTGGCTGAGGTCCGCGAGGGCATCGTAGAGATCAAGGCGATCGCGCGTGAAGCAGGAAGCAGAACAAAGATCGCAGTATGGTCAAACGATCCGGATGTCGATCCGGTTGGTGCATGTGTTGGTATGAATGGTGCCAGAGTCAATGCAATCGTTGGTGAACTGCGTGGTGAGAAGATTGATATCATCACCTGGAATGAGAATCCGGCAATGATGATCGAAAATGCATTAAGTCCGGCAAAAGTTATTTCTGTTATTGCGGATGCAGAAGAAAAATCTGCAAAAGTGGTTGTTCCGGATTACCAGCTTTCTCTTGCCATCGGAAAAGAAGGACAGAATGCAAGACTTGCAGCACGTCTGACAGGATTCAAGATCGATATCAAGAGCGAGACACAGGCGAGAGAGTCCGGCGATTTCTTAGATTACGAGAATGATTACGAGGAAGATGAGTATTACGATGAGGACGGCGGGTCCTATGAGGAGTACGAGGACGGTAGTGCACCGGCAGAGGAAGGCTATGAGGAAGACAGCTATGAGACTGACGGAGCAGAAGAAAACAATGCCGAAGCTGATGGTGAGGACAGAGAATAAGAGGTATTAAGAAGAATGTCAAATAAAAAGATTCCGATGAGGCAGTGTGTCGGCTGTCATGAGATGAAAGCCAAAAGAGAAATGATCCGTGTGATCAAAACAGCGCCGACGGAAGAAGGGGAAACGGAGATCATTTTAGATGCAACCGGAAGAAAGAACGGAAGAGGTGCTTATATCTGCCCAAACCGTGAATGTCTTGCAATGGCGATAAAAAATAAAGGGTTAGAACGATCATTTAAAATGCCGATCCCGAAAGATGTATATGAAACGCTGACAAAGGAGATGGAACAGCTTGAAACCAGATAGAGTGTTATCTATGCTAGGAATTGCCGCAAAAGCCGGCAGTGTGGCGAGTGGAGAATTTTCTACGGAAAAGGCGGTAAAAGAGGGCAGGGCATATCTTGTCATCGTTGCACAGGATGCGTCAGACAATACGAAGAAAATGTTTCGAAATATGACAGATTTTTATCAGGTGCCAATGTATGAATATTCGGACAAAGAAATGCTCGGGCATTTCATCGGAAAAGAATTTCGTGCATCGCTTGCAGTCACAAACGAGGGACTGTCGCACTCGATCGAAGAGAGACTGAAACAGCAATCACAACTGAATAATGGGAGGAATTAAGATAAATGGCAAAAATGAGAGTATATGACCTTGCAAAAGAATTAGGAATAGAGAGTAAACAGATTATAGAAACATTAAATACGACGGAATATGCAGTGAAAGCAGCTTCCAGCAATATCGATGATCCGGCACAGGATATCGTGAGAAAGAAATTTGGAAAGTCTGCAGCAGCGGAGAATACTGCAAAGGCACAGAATAAAGAAAATGTGTCAGAGAGCAAACCTGCAGAGAACAAGACAGCAGCACCGGAAAATAAACCTGCACAGAAGCCACAGGCAAACGAGCAGAATAAACCGGCTGAGGGTGCAAAAACTGAGAACGCAGAGCAGCGCCCGAAGAAAAAATCAAGCATTACTGCTGTGTTCAATGCACAGTACAGCAAACAGGGCGGCGGCCGCGGCGGCAATAACAACAGACGTTCTGGAAATGGTGACAGACGCCAGGGGAATGGCGACCGCCGTCCACAGGGACAGAATCCAAACCGCGGCAATGCGCAGGCAAGACCGACATCCGGTTATGATGTAAGAAAAGCATTTGAACGCGCAATTAACCCGGAGGCAGCAAAAGCAGCGGAAGAGGCAGAGCATCTTGCAGCGGCAAAAGCAGCAGAGCTGAAGGCACAGAGAGAGGCAAAACCGGCAGCGGAAGAGCCGAAGAAAACGGTTGAAAAAGTACAGGTACAGACTCCAAGAGAAAATGTCTATGCGCAGAATCCGGAGTACCGTCCGCAGAATAATGACCGCCGTCAGGGGAATAATAATGACAGACGCGACCGTAACAATAATGGTCAGCGCCGTCCGCAGGGAGATGGAAGAAACCAGAGAAACGATGGTGACAGACCACAGCGCCCGTACGGTGACAGAAACGGAAGAAACGATGGACAGCGTCCATACCAGAACAATGGCAGACCGGGACAGGGTCAGGGCGACAGAAATAACAACAGAAACAATGGCTTCCGTGGTGGAAATAATGGTGGCGGCAGACTTGATCGTGAGATCGACCGCTTCAATAAAGAGGCAGCTGCAGCAGCACCGGAGGAGTTAAGAGGAAAAGAATCCAGAGAGCGCGATAAGGACAGAAACAAAAACGCAAGACAGCGCAACGATTACGATGCACTTGGCGGAAAGAAACAGGAGCGCTTTATCAATCTTGAGAAGAACGGTGGCAAGAAGAAACCTCAGCAGCAGCCAAAACAGCAGCCGGAAGAGGATGTGATCCGCACACTGGTATTACCGGAGAAACTTACGATCAGAGAGTTAGCTGACAAGATGAAAGTACAGCCATCCGTTATCGTAAAAAAACTGTTCTTAAAAGGAACGATGGTTACGGTAAACCAGGAAGTAGATTACGAGCAGGCAGAAGAAATCGCATTAGAGTTTAACTGCATCTGTGAGCCGGAAGAAAAAGTCGATGTGATCGCCGAACTCTTAAAAGAGGAAGAAGATCCGGAAGATACTTTAGTAGCACGTCCACCGGTTGTCTGTGTTATGGGCCACGTTGACCATGGTAAAACATCCTTGCTGGATGCAATCCGTTCTACCCGTGTGACAGACAGAGAGGCAGGCGGTATTACACAGCACATCGGTGCATCCGTGGTATCCATCAATGGTCAGAATATCACATTCTTAGATACACCGGGACATGAGGCATTTACTGCAATGCGTATGCGTGGTGCAAATTCCACCGATATTGCGATCTTAGTCGTTGCAGCAGACGATGGTGTAATGCCACAGACCGTAGAGGCAATCAACCATGCAAAAGCAGCAGGTGTTGAGATCATCGTTGCGATCAACAAGATCGATAAGCCGAGTGCAAATATCGAGCGTGTAAAACAGGAGTTATCCGAGTATGAACTTATCCCGGAAGACTGGGGTGGAAGCACGATCTTCTGTCCGGTATCCGCACATACAAAAGAGGGTATTGACAACCTGCTTGAGATGATCCTTTTAACAGCAGAAGTACTTGAGTTAAAAGCAAATCCGAAACGTAATGCAAGAGGTCTTGTCATTGAGGCACAGCTTGATAAGGGCCGCGGTGCCGTTGCCACTGTTTTGGTACAGAAAGGTACTTTAAAAGTTGGCCAGCCGGTAGCATGCGGAAGCTGCTATGGTAAAGTCCGTGCAATGATCGATGATCAGGGAAGACGTGTCAAAGAAGCTGGTCCTTCCATGCCGGTAGAGATCTTAGGTTTATCCTCTGTACCGGAAGCGGGCGAGACATTCGTTGCCATGGATACAGAAAAAGAGGCGAGAGCATTTGCTGAGACCTATATTTCCGAGGGCAAGAACCGTCTGATCGAAGATACAAAAGCGAAGATGTCCTTAGACGATCTGTTTTCACAGATCCAGTCCGGAAATGTCAAAGAACTCGATATCATCGTAAAAGCCGATGTACAGGGTTCCGTGGAGGCAGTAAAACAGAGTCTTGTAAAACTGTCGAACGAAGAAGTTGTTGTAAAAGTCATCCATGGTGGTGTTGGTGCAATCAACGAGTCTGATGTCAGCCTTGCATCTGCATCAAATGCGATCATCATCGGATTTAACGTCCGTCCGGATCCGACTGCAAAACTTACTGCAGATAAAGAAAACGTAGATATCCGTCTCTACAAAGTCATCTACAATGCAATTGAGGATGTAGAGGCAGCCATGAAGGGAATGTTAGATCCGGTATACGAAGAGAAAGTATTAGGCCATGCAGAGATCCGTCAGATCTTCAAGGCTTCCGGCGTCGGCAATATCGCAGGTTCTTATGTGCTTGACGGTATGTTCCAGAGAGGATGTAAAGTTCGTATTTCCCGCGAGGGCGAACAGATCTTTGAGGGTGATTTAGCTTCCTTAAAGAGATTTAAAGATGATGTCAAAGAAGTAAAAGCAGGATTTGAGTGCGGTCTTGTATTTGAAGGTTTCGGTGATTTCCAGGAATTAGATATCGTAGAAGCGTATACAATGGTTGAGGTACCGCGCTAAGAGGTTATAAAATGAGAAAAAACAGTATTAAAAATACCAGGATCAATGGAGAGGTGCAGCGCGAACTTTCCAATATCATCCGCGGGGAGATCAAAGACCCGCGGATCAACCCGCTGACAAGCGTTGTGGCAGTGGAGGTTGCACCGGATTTAAAAACATGTAAAGCATATATCAGTGTTTTAGGAGATGAAGAATCCCAGGCAAAAACACTTGCAGGGTTAAAGAGCGCGGAGGGATTTATCCGCAGCAAACTTGCGAAAGCAGTAAATCTGCGCAATACACCGGAGATCCGTTTCGTGTTAGACCAGTCGATTGAATATGGTGTAAAGATGTCTAAAATGATCGACGAGGTCACAAAAGATATCAAAAGCGAAGATGACGCAGAGGAATAAGACAAACGAAAAGCGTATATTTGGGGATGGAGGAGAACATGAAAAGTCTCGATGAACTTTTCGCGGGAGTAAAAACAGCTGCCATTGCAGGTCATATCAGACCGGATGGGGACTGCGTAGGCTCCTGCCTTGCAACCTATAACTATATTACGACATATTACCCGCAGATCGAAGTCAGCCTGTATCTGCAGCCGATACCCAATATTTTCAAATTTATGAAAAATGCGGATAAGATCATAAGCGACTGCACTGCAGATAAAGAGTTTGATCTGTTTATCGCACAGGACTGCGGGGATCTGGGCAGACTTGGAGACGCGGCAAAATATTTTGAGCATGCAAAAAAAACAGCGTGTATCGATCATCATATCAGTAACCAGAGTTTTGCGGATGAAAACTATATTTTTCCGCAGGCGAGTTCTGCGTCGGAACTGGTATTTGAACTGATCCCGAGAGAACGTCTGACCAAAGAGATCGCAGAATGCATTTATACCGGAATCATCCATGATACCGGTGTGTTCCAGTATTCCTGCACATCGGAAAAAACGATGGAGGCAGCAGGTGTTCTGATGGGAATGGGCATTGATTTCCCGAAGATCGTGGATCAGACGTTTTTTACAAAAACCTATGAGCAGAACCGTATCATGGGACTTGCGCTGGTAAAAAGTAAGCTGCATCTGGATGGAAAATGTATCTCGAGTATCATAACTGCAGAGGAAATGAGAGAATACAATGTTCTTCCGAAACATTTAGACGGGATCGTCAGCCAGCTTCGCGTGACAAAGGACGTGGAAGCAGCAGTCTTTTTATACCAGACAGATGAAGAAAATTATAAAGTCAGCACCCGTTCTGCAAGTTATGTGGATGTTGCAAAGATCGCAGCAAAATATGGCGGTGGCGGACATGTCAGGGCAGCAGGTTTTTCCGTGGCGGGAGATCCGGAAAAACGGCTGAATGAAATTATTGAAGATATCAGAGAACAGATCACAGATTAACGATACAGGCAGCCTGAAATTTTCAGATTGCAGAAAATGACGGCTGTACATGAGACGGGAAAATTTATGATTAACGGAATTATCAATGTATACAAAGAAAAAGGATATACATCCTTTGATGTGGTCGCAAAACTAAGAGGTATTTTAAAAACAAAGAAAATCGGACACACAGGGACACTCGATCCGGATGCGGAGGGAGTGCTTCCTGTGTGTCTTGGTAAAGCGACAAAAGTCTGCGACCTTTTGACGGACAAAAACAAAGAATACGTTGCGGTGATGCTGCTTGGAAAGGTGACAGACACGCAGGATACCACGGGAACTGTTTTAGAGGAACATCTGGTAGAAGTAACGGAAGAGCAGGTAAAAGAGGCAGTTCTTTCTTTTACAGGGGAATACATGCAGGTTCCGCCGATGTATTCTGCATTAAAAGTGAACGGAAAGAAACTGTGCGATCTCGCAAGGGCCGGTGTGACGGTGGAACGTCAGGCAAGACCGGTTCAGCTCTATTCCATTGAGATTATTAAAATGGAACTGCCCCGGGTCTGTATGCGTGTGCGCTGCTCAAAGGGAACTTATATCCGTACATTATGTCAGGACATCGGTGAGAAACTTTCCTGTGGAGCATGTATGGAATCCTTGCTGCGCACAAAGGTATCTGAATTTTGTGTACAGGATGCGCTTCGCCTCTCCGAGATCGAAGAACGTGTACAAAAAGCGGCAGGACAGACACCGTCAGAACAGTGGAACGCAGAGATGTTTGATTTTATTTATGCGGTTGATTCCGTATTTTTACAGTATAAAAAAGCGGTGATCTGCAAAGAATGGAACAAACTGTTATATAATGGAAACCGGATGAAAAAAGACATGTTTGTTTCTTATCAGAAAGACTGGGAACAGCAGAAGGTTCGTATTTATGATGAAGAAGGGCGTTTTATCGGGATATATGAGTACTCCGAGATACACGGGGATTATAAACCGGTAAAATTGTTTATGGAAGCATGAAATATCTGAAAAACACAACCGAATTTTATATTGAAGAGTCAACCGTACTTTCACTTGGAAAATTTGACGGGATACACAGAGGCCATGAACTCCTGATGGAACATCTGGCATCCAAAAAGGAAGCGGGACTTGCAGCGGTCATATTCACATTTAATATTCCACCACGGAAAAGTGTGGAACAGGTTGAGGCGAAAGTTTTAACAACCAATGAAGAAAAAATGCATATCTTTGAGCAGATTGGGATCGACTATCTGGTCGAGTGTCCGTTTACAAAAGAGATCATGTGCATGGAACCGGAAGATTTCATTGCCAAGATCGTGCATCAGCTTCATGTAAAGTGTTTTGTGGTTGGTTCTGATTTTCACTTTGGGCACAATCGCAGGGGCGATTATCACATGTTGAAAGATTTATCGGACAAGTATGGCTATGAAGTGCTTGTGATCGATAAAATGCAGGAAGATAAGAGAGATATCAGCAGCACATTTGTCCGGGAAGAGATTGCAAAGGGCAATATTGAGAAGGCAAATCATCTGTTAGGGTATCACTATTTTGTGACAGGGGAGATCCTTCACGGAAGACATTTAGGCAGCACGAAACTTGGAATCCCGACGATCAACCAGATTCCGCCGGAGGAAAAACTGCTTCCGGAGAGTGGTGTCTATGTGACAGAAGTGCGGCTTGGCGACCGGAGCTGCCGTGGCGTTACAAACGTTGGGGTGAAACCGACGATTGAAGGAAAAAATCCGGTCGGTGTTGAGACACATCTTCTGGATTTTGCCGGGGATCTTTACGGCAAAGTAGTGACGGTCGAGTTCTTGACAAGAATCCGGGAGGAACGGAAATTTTCATCCATCGAGGCTTTAAAAGAGGAAATGCAGAATAATATTGCATATGCGAGGGCATGGTTCGAGAAAAATGAATCCTAGATATTACGGAAATGTTACATAAATATGTTGACATTGTAAAAAATGACTGCTATACTTGAGCGGTATTGATAAACGAAGTATTCAGGATTCTTTGGAAAGGTACGGATATGAAAGCAAAATGGGTTAAGGCAGCCGGACTTCTTGCAGCCGGTTCTCTTGTATTTTCAGCAGCTTATATTGATGGAAAGCCGGGTGTGAAAGACACACAGGAAGTAATGGCAGAGAGCACAGATTCCCAGATACATGAAGTGTCTGCGGGGGTGTCTTCCACATTGGCAGAACAGATGGAAAATTATACAAAACAGGGTACGGATCTTGCATCCGGTGTTACTGATGTGATGTCGGATTACCTTTCTGTTACCGCAGCAGATATGGTCAGTGTTTCAGAATCCGACCGTGATATGACTGCATCCGGTCAGGAAGATGAGACACAAACAGAGGAAGAAAAACAGGCACAGGCGCTTGCAGAGGCAGCCAGTGCATTTGGATACACAAATCTGGGAATCGCACAGGCAGATGGCAATATCAATGTCCGTGAAGTTCCGGGAACAGAGGCAGAGATTGTTGGAAAGCTGCCAAACAATGCAGGATGTGAGATTATCGGAACAGATGGTGACTGGACACAGATCGAGTCCGGAAAAGTAAAAGGATATGTAAAATCAGAATATCTTATGACCGGTGAAGCAGCGATCGCAAAGGCACAGGAAGTAAAGCAGACAGTTGCAACCGTAACGACGACCACGCTTTATGTCCGTGACGAGACAAACACAGACAGCCATGTCATCACCATGATGCCGGAGGGTGAGGAACTTGAGGTTCTTGAAGTCCTTGACGGCTGGGTAAAGATCAATGTCGACAGTGATGAGGGATATGTCTCTTCAGACTATGTCAGCATTGCAACCGAACTTCCGAAGGCACAGACTATGACAGAAGTCCGTTATGGACAGGGTGTATCGGATGTCCGTGTATCCCTTGTTTCCTATGCAACACAGTTTGTCGGAAACCCGTATGTATGGGGTGGAACCAGTCTGACAAGAGGGGCGGACTGTTCTGGATTTGTCATGAGTGTATTTGCCAACTATGGCATTTCACTTCCACATTCTTCAAGAGCACAGGCAAACTGCGGTACAAAGATTTCCGCATCGGATGCACAGCCGGGAGATCTTTTCTTCTACGGCAACGGAAGCAGTATCAATCATGTGGCTATTTATATTGGAGGCGGCCGTGTGGTACATGCAAGTTCACCGAAGTCCGGTATCAAGATCTCAGGAGCATACTATAGAACACCGGTCAAAGTAGTCCGTGTGATCAATAATTAAATTTAGGCATTTACAACAGAAACAACCCATGCTATAATAGCGGAGTATGAGTTTAGCCCATATTCGGTAGATGGACACTCCGACCTTTTACTGAGTATCATATCCCGGCACAGCCGGAACGGGCGTTTAATAAGAAAAGGAGGATCATAACATGATCGCAAAGGAAAAGAAACAGGCAATTATCGCAGAGTATGGCAGAACACCGGGAGATACAGGTTCACCGGAAGTTCAGATCGCTATCTTAACAGCACGTATCGAGGAGTTAAATGCTCATCTTGCTGAGAACAAAAACGACTATCATTCAAGACGTGGTCTTTTAAAGATGGTTGGTCAGAGACGTGGTTTACTGGCATACTTAAAGAAAGTTGATATCGAGAGATATCGTTCCTTAATTGAGCGCTTAGGTCTTAGAAAATAAGATCTTCTCCATACAGAGCCGCTTCCGCATGGAGGCTGGCATGTATGGATACCGTATGGAATCTGTTTTCATACGGTTTTATCGAGTGGAGACTTACTCCACTCGATTTTCAGTTAAAATAAGAAAGAATCCTGTGAAAACAGGTTCTTTGCCAAAGGCAGAAGTATATTTCCGAGACCACTGAAAAATGTATGAGAGGTCGTGGATTTTTCAGTAGTTTCGGTGCTTCTGTCTCCACAGAGAAAAGGAGAAAACGCATGTATAAAAGTTTTTCAATGGAACTTGCAGGCAGAACACTGACCGTAGATATCGGCAGAGTATGTGCCCAGGCAAACGGAGCCGCATTATTAAAATACGGTGAGACAACAGTTTTATCTACTGCTACCGCATCGGACAAGCCGAGAGACGGAGTCGATTTCTTCCCACTCAGCGTTGAGTACGAAGAGAAAATGTATGCAGTCGGAAAAATCCCTGGTGGATTTAACAAGAGAGAAGGTAAGGCATCCGAGAATGCAATCCTTACTTCCCGTGTTATCGACCGCCCGATGCGTCCGTTATTCCCGAAGGATTACCGCAACGACGTTACCATCAACAACATGGTTATGTCTGTTGACCCGGAGTGCCGTCCGGAAGTTGTTGCAATGATCGGTTCCGCACTTGCAGTTACCATTTCTGATATTCCGTTTGCAGGTCCTTGTGCCATGACACAGATGGGGATGGTAGATGGCGAGTTTATTATCAATCCTTCCCAGAAAGTATGGGATACCGGTGATTTACAGCTTACCGTTGCATCTACCGCTGAGAAAGTCATCATGATCGAAGCTGGTGCAAATGAGATTCCGGAAGAGAAGATGATCGAGGCAATCTATAAATGTCATGATGTGAACCAGACAATCATCGCTTTCATCAACCATATCGTAGAAGAGGTTGGTAAGCCAAAACATGAGTATACAAGCTGTGCAATCCCGGAAGAGATGTTTGCTGCAATCAAAGAGATCGTAACACCGGAGCAGATGGAAGAAGCTGTATTTACCGATGAGAAACAGAAACGTGAAGAGAACATCCGTGAGATCACAGATAAACTTGCTGAGGCATTCGCAGATAACGAAGAGTGGTTGGCAGTGCTTGGCGAGGCTGTTTACCAGTATCAGAAAAAGACTGTCCGCAAGATGATCTTAAAAGACCACAAACGTCCGGATGGCCGTGCAATCAACCAGATCCGTCCGCTTGCAGCTGAGGTTGACCTGATTCCTAGAGTGCATGGTTCTGCAATGTTTACCCGTGGACAGACACAGATCTGTGATGTTGTCACATTAGCTCCGCTTTCTGAGGTACAGAAGATCGACGGATTAGATGAGAACATCACAACAAAGAGATATATCCATCAGTACAACTTCCCTGCATATTCTGTAGGTGAGACAAAAGTTTCCCGTGGACCGGGACGCCGTGAGATCGGTCACGGTGCACTGGCTGAGAAAGCACTTATGGCAGTACTTCCTTCTGAGGAGGAGTTCCCATATGCGATCCGTGCCGTATCCGAGACATTTGAGTCAAATGGATCTACTTCCATGGCTTCCACCTGTGCATCCTGTATGTCTTTAATGGCAGCAGGTGTTCCGTTAAAAGCAATGGTTGCAGGTATTTCCTGTGGTCTTGTTACCGGTGACACAGATGATGATTACCTTGTTCTTACGGATATCCAGGGTCTTGAGGATTTCTTCGGAGATATGGACTTTAAGGTAACCGGTACACACAAAGGTATCACAGCAATCCAGATGGATATCAAGATCCATGGTCTTACAAGACCGATCGTTGAGGAAGCAATCGGACGTGCGAGAGAGGCAAGAATCTACATCATGGATGAGGTTATGTCAAAAGCAATCGAGGAGCCGAGAAAAGAAGTCAGCACATTCGCACCGAAGATCGTTCAGATCCAGATCAATCCGGACAAGATCGGTGATGTAGTCGGACAGAGAGGAAAGACGATCAACGAGATCATTGACCGCACAGGCGTTAAGATCGACATTACCGATGACGGTGCTGTATCTGTATGTGGCACAGACGCAGAGATGATGAACAAAGCAATCGAAATGATCAAGATTATCACCACTGACTTTGCAGAGGGACAGATCTTTACTGGTACTGTTGTAAGCATCAAAGAATTTGGCGCATTTGTTGAATTTGCTCCGGGTAAAGAGGGAATGGTTCATATTTCCAAGATTTCCAAAGAGCGTATCAATCGTGTGGAGGATGTCCTGACATTAGGAGATAAAGTAAAAGTTGTCTGCCTTGGAAAAGACAAGATGGGACGCATCAGCTTCTCTATGAAGGATGTTCCGACAGAGGCATAAGAAAAAACAAATAGTTTAAAAATTATAAATAATCTATATACAAGATATATGGATTTGAAAAAAGAACTGTATGTTAATGATAGTTATTAACGTGCAGTTCTTTTTTGTAATACCTGACAATAGAATGGCCTCATCGGCATTACAATCCCATAATTCCGTCCACTGGCAGGGAAAAGGCAACACCATGGGCAGGAGAGTCCATTCCATGAGCAGAGCTGATCGCCTGCATGATCTCTGTTTTTTTATCTTTTGGTACAACGATTGCGACGATTTCCTGTTCTTCCTGGATCGTGATGCCGAAGATGACAGCCGATTTTCCGGGACTGCAGCGCAGACCTTTTAAGATCGTGCCTCCGGTTGCACCGGCAGCGCGCGCGGTGTTCATGACAGCGTCACTGTATCCCTGATTGATTGTTACAAGTATCATAGCATGTGTAATTGGTTCACTCATCTTTTTCACTTCCTTTTCAACTTCTTCGCCGTCTGATTCTGCGGTGTGCTCGTTTAAAAGTTTATATAGAAATCCCTGCATACCGTTCATGGGAATACTGACGGCAATACCGGTTCCTTTTTTATGAAGGCTCAATGCCTGATTCATTTCAGCGAGCAGAATTTTTTTGCGTCCGTTTGGAATAAAACAGAGTGTGATACTTTTCTGGATACTTCCAAGACCGCATAATTCTAACCATTCTGAACTGGCTGTGCCGATCCCATGCATCTGATAGTAGACCGGTATATGGGAATCTGCTAAAAATTCGCATAATTGCTCTCTGATATGGGAGTCTGTGATAATTACAAGGCAGCGGTAAGCTTCTCGTTTTTTCTGTTCCTGCATCGTTAAAAATCCTCCTCAAAATCCAGAATTTCATTGTCGTCAATGCCAATGATGGCGGCGGCAGGGGTACTTGCTTTCTTTAATTTCATATTATAGGAGACACCCATGACCTGAACTGCAATAAGTGGTGCCATGGCAACCATCGCAACAACTCCGAAAGCATCTGTGACTACATTTCCTCCGATCGCGGTACATGCACCCATGGCAAGCGGGAGCAGAAAAGTGGAAGTCATAGGACCACTCGCAACACCGCCGGAGTCGAAGGCAATGCCGACAAATACTTTTGGTACAAATCTTGTCAGAATCAGTGCAATCAGGTATCCCGGGATTAAAAGCCAGTAAATGTTTAAACCGGTAAGAACACGAAGCAATGCAAGTGCAACGGAGGCGGATACACCGATCGACAGGCTTAAATTCATGGTATCTCTGGAAATAGAGCCGTTTGTGACGTCCTCAACCTGACGGTTTAATACCTGGACCGCAGGCTCTGCTTTTACGATATAGTAACCGATCAAGGCACCGATCGGGATTAAAATCCATTTCCACGGCTGGCCGGCAAGACTGCTTCCAAGAAGACTTCCAACAGGAGCAAATCCGACGTTTACACCGGTTAAGAAAAGGATCAGACCGATGATCGTGTAGAGTAAACCGATGATCATTTTGATCACCTGTGGCTTGTGATAACGTCTGGAAATAAGCTGGAAGATCAGAAATACGAAAATTACCGGAAGGATGGACAGCAGAACCTCTTTTGCATAATCCGGTATCATATGTACAAATTCGCGGATCACGTCCTGCATCGTGATTACGTCCGGGATTGTTGTCTCATTGTATGCGGCACCGGTTGGATGATAAAAAATGCCAAGCAGAAGGACCATTAAAACAGGACCTACACTGCAAAAAGAAATCAGACCAAAACTGTCACTCGAACCGTTTTTATCGTTTCTGGTTGCGGAGAGACCAACACCGATCGCCATAATAAAGGGAACTGTCATGGGACCTGTCGTCACGCCGCCGGAGTCAAATGCGACTGCAATAAAATCAGCAGGAGCCGCGAAAGAAAGAAAAAACAGTGCAATATAAAAAATGCACAAAAGAACTGGAAGACTGATCCGAAAGAGAATACGGAGTACGGCGATCACTAAGAATACGCCGACACCAAGTGCAACCGTAAAGATCAGGGTATTGTTCGGAATAGAAGGAACCTGATTTGCAAGAACCTGAAGATCGGGTTCTGCGAGGGTTATGATAATACCCATCAGAAAGCATACGCCGATTAAAACAGGAAGCTTTCTTGTTTTCATAATGGAAGAACCAACGCCTTCGCCGAGAGGTGTCATGGCAGTTTCTGCACCGAGCTGGAAAAAAGCCATGCCGATGATCAGCATAAATGCACCGACTAAGAACAGGGCGATCGTTCCGGTTTCCATGGGAACAACAAAAATGGAAAGCAGGAGCACGATCACCGTGATCGGCAGGACTGCATTTACGGATTCGTCAAATTTTTCTTTGAGTTTTTTGTTCAAGATGGCATCACACTACTTTCTTTTTTGATTTTAAAGCGAACCAAAATAGTTCACTAATTAACTATTATTTATTATAAGGAAAATCATGCCAAGTGTCAAACATTCTTCTGAATATTCAGAAAAATTTAACATTTTTTTATCATTTTTAGCAGAAAATAAATTTCTTCATATAATAATATGGAAGTTCTTTGACAGAATGGGAGAGACTATGGATCGGGTGAAGAAGATGATTCACACGGATTATGCATACAGATCAGGACTTAGCGGACAGAATGTTACCGTTGCAGTGATGGATACCGGTATTGTTGCACATCCGGATTTTGAGGACAGAATCATATATTTTCATGATTTTTGTTATGGGAGAAAGGAAATGTATGATGATAATGGTCACGGCACCCATGTTTCGGGGATTATTGCGGGAAACGGAAAAATGTCTGAGCAGTATCTGAAAGATACTGCACATAAGGTTCGGATATACAGTGGAGTTGCACCAAAATGCAGGATTATCATGTTAAAGGTTTTAGATGAAAATGGAAATGGAAATACGAAAAAAGTACTTGATGCAGTGATGTGGGTCAAAGAGAACAGGGAACGTTATCATATTAAGATATTAAATATATCGGTAGGAATGTTACCGGGCGCAGGTGTGGAGGAGCAGAGAAAGCTTTTATATGCGATCGATGAATTGTGGGATGCAGGGATCATGGTCGTTGCCGCTGCAGGAAATAACGGACCAAAAGAAAATACGGTGACGATTCCGGGTATTTCAAGAAAAGTACTGACGGTCGGAAGCAGTGATGATGATACCTATGACCGTGGGAGAAAAGTTTTAAAAACCGGATACAGCGGCAGGGGGCCGACTGCATGCTGCATCGTAAAGCCGGAAATCCTCGCACCCGGAACCGGTATTACAAGCTGCAGCAAGGATAAAAGCGGATATCAGGTAAAAAGCGGAACTTCCATGGCAGCACCGGTTGTCTCAGGGGCGCTTGCCCTTGCATTTGAGAAGTATCCATCATTTACTCCGGCAGAAATGAAGCTGCGCCTTTATGAGAGAGCATATCCGAGAAGTGCGCAGCTTGGCAGGATCGGATGGGGGATGATACATGTGGATCATCTCGTGCGTTGACTTTTGAGAGGAAAATTATTACAATAAGCACATATTTGTACTGTGGCACAAACTTGTGCAGATGAAAACGTTGCTTTCATTGAAAAGCGTGCAGGGAGAATGGAGATTTGTATGAAGAAAATATTACATCTCATATTTGGAAGATTTTTTGTGGTTGCCATGGCAATCATTTTACAGGTGTTATGGCTGTGTGTCGTATTGTGGCAGCTCAGTTACAAGTTTACGTATGTCAATTTGCTTGTGCGTGTGATAGCAATCATTGTTGTGCTTGTAATCGTCAATAAATGGACAAATCCGGCGAATAAACTCTCGTGGACGTTTTTGATCTTATTGTCGCCGATTTTTGGACTTATGGTATATTTCTTATTTGGAAGATCCGGTCTGACCAAACATACAAGAGAGAGAATGGATGCTGTCAACCGTCAGGTGGAAGCATTGTTTCAGAGAGATAGCGCAGTGGAGAAAGGCTTAGAAAAAGAAAGCCGGTCAGCATATCTGCAGTCATCTTATATTGATAAATGGGCGGGATTTCCATTATATCAGAACACGCAGACAAAATATTACAGCTGCGGGGAAGAAATGTTCCCGGATATGTTAGAGGCACTGTGCGGTGCAAAACATTTTATATTCCTCGAGTATTTTATCATTGAAGAAGGATATATGTTCAATACGATCCTTGATATTCTTGAGGAAAAGGCAAAGGCCGGAGTGGATGTGCGCTTTATCTATGATGATGTCGGCAGCATCAATTCTATTTCTTTTGGATATTATAAAAAGCTGCAGGAGAGAGGGATCCCGTGTGTGACATTCAATCCGTTTAAACCACTGATCTCTGTGGTGATGAACAACCGCGATCACCGTAAAATTTTTGTGGTGGATGGGTATATTGGATTTACAGGCGGTATCAATCTTGCCGATGAATATATCAATAAAGTCAAAAGGTTTGGATACTGGAAGGATACCGGAGTGCGGATTGAGGGAGAGGCAGTCTGGAGCCTTACGGCAATGTTTCTGGAAATGTGGAATTATATCAACCGTTCCACGGAAGATTACAGCAGATTCCTGCCGTCTGTTTACAGGGAGAAAGAATTTACCTCCGATGGCTTTGTACAGCCGTATGGTGACAGTCCGCTCGATAATGAAAACGTCGGAGAAAATATTTATCTGAATATCATAAACCGTGCGAAAAACTATGTGTATATTTTTACACCATATCTGATCATCGATCACGAAATGCTGATCTGTCTCTCAAATGCAGCAAAGAGCGGTGTGGATGTAAGGATCGTGACACCGGGTGTGCCGGATAAAAAGGCAGTATATCTTTTAACACAGTCTTATTATGAACCGCTTTTAAAGAATGGTGTGAAGATTTTTCAGTATACACCGGGATTTATCCATGCAAAATGTTTTGTCTGTGACGATGAGATCGCGACGGTCGGCAGTGTAAACCTTGACTACCGGAGTCTGTTTTTACACTTTGAATGTGGTGTATTTATGTACCGGTCTAAGGCAGTCATGCAGGTAAAGGAAGACTGCCTCAGGACATTTGAAGAGTCGGAGGAGATGGATGTTTCATTCTGCCACAGACGAAGACTTCCGGTACGTATGGTTCAGAGCCTGATGCGTCTGTTTGCACCGTTGTTATAATATGAGAACAAATGTTCCGCACCATCAGATCAGTGATATGTAATAACAGAATGTTTCATGACATCAAATCAGTGATACACCGGACTCTGTATTTTTAAGGAACAAAATATAACAGGGTGCGGCAAAAATATTCTTTATAATCTGCAGCATCGACTGTATCCTCATATACAATATTGACACTGCCGATCGGCGTTCCATTTAGAGAATAGACCGCCTTCCCGGCAGTGTTTCCTTTTTTTACTGGTGCTGTCACATTTTCCGGCAGTTCGATGCTTTTGGTAATGCCGGTAAGATCACTTCCGTCTGTTGTCATGTATTGAAAAGGTCTTTGGTAAATGATGCCTACAGAATCCGCAATGCCTTTTTCGACCGAAAGATCGTCTAACTTATCTTCGTGGCTGTCACAGTAAATCCTGCATTTTCCAAACCCATAATTCAAAAGAGTCGTGGCATCCGCAGAGCGTGACTTGATATCAGGAGCCCCCATGATGACGGCAATCAGTTCCATATCATCTTTTTTGGCGGTTGCGGAAATACAGTACATGGCAGTGTTGGTAAATCCGGTTTTTAAGCCGGTGGCATACTGGTAATGTTTGATCAGCTTATTGGTGTTCGTCAGACCGAACTCCGAGGAACCTTTTGCGGTAGTGTGGGTGATATTTTCCATCCAGATCGTGCAGTAATCATGGATTTTCGGGTATTTTGTGATCAGTTCGCGCGACATCAGTGCAATGTCATTGGCGCTGGTCATATGTCCGTCGGCATCTAAACCACAGCAGTTGACGAAATTGGTGTCATTCATGCCGAGTCCTTTTGCGCGTTCATTCATCATGCGGACAAATTCTGATTCGGAACCGGCAACATGTTCTGCCATGGCAACACAGGCGTCATTGGCGCTCGCAACACTGATACATTTGATCATCGTTTCGACTGTCTGGGTTTCACCCGGTTCTAAAAACACCTGGGAACCGCCCATGCTTGCTGCATATTCGGAGACGGTCACCGTGTCATCTAAGGAAATCTGTTTGGATGAGAGTGCATCAAAAATCAGAAGCAGCGTCATAATCTTGGTGACACTTGCCGGATGCCTTGCCTCGTGGGGATTTTTTTCGTAGACGACGGCACCGGTGAAAGCCTCCATCAAAATGGCGCTTGGTGCGGAGATATTTAAGTCTGCAGCAGGTGCAGTATCTGTCTGGGCAGCAGGAGACAGGGGAACGGTTACATTCGGAATGAAACAGGAAGATGCAGGAAGTACTGTGCCCTGCACAAGGAGATTGAGACCGAGCAGAATGGAAACCATGAATTTCAAGAATATGCCCTCCGTAGGGTTCTGTTATAATTTATTTTAGATACGAAGGATGTACATTATGCATAAAAATCTTGAATTTTGCGGGAATCCACGGTAAAATCAATATTTGTGGAATGAGAGGGTATGACATAGATGGAATTAACTGTAAAACTTCAGGTGTTTGAGGGGCCGTTAGATCTGCTTTTACATCTGTTAGAAAAAAATAAAGTCAATATATATGATATTCCAATCGTGGAGATCACAAACCAGTATATGGAATATATTGCCGAAATGCGCAGACAGGACTTAAATGTGATGAGCGAATTTCTCGTGATGGCGGCGACACTGCTTGATATCAAATCAAAAATGCTGCTCCCTGCAAAAGAAAGCGAGGATGATGAAGAAGAAGATCCGAGAGCGGAACTTGTGCAGCAGCTGTTGGAATATAAAATGTATAAATGTATGGCATATGAACTCAGGGACCGTCAGATTGATGCGGAAAAAGTATGGTTTAAAGCACCGACAATCCCGCCCGAAGTTCTTGCATATGAAGAACCGGTTGATGTGAATGAACTGATGTCCGGGGTAACACTTGCGAGGCTGAATGATATTTTTCAGTCCATCATAAAGAAACAGGCGGATAAGATCGATCCGGTCCGTTCGAAGTTTGGAAGAATCGAGAAAGAGGAAGTGTCACTTTCTGATAAGATGACATATGTGGAAGAATACAGTCTGCATCACGGACATTTTTCGTTTCGGAGTCTTTTAGAAGCACAGTCCGGGAAAATGGAAGTGGTTGTGACATTTCTGGCAATATTAGAGCTGATGAAGATGGGAAAGATCGTTGTTTCCCAGAAATACACGTTTGATGATATAAAAATTGAATCAAAAATTGCGGCCTAGCTGTGTGACAGCAGAAATGAAATGGGATCTGTGTGGAATTTTTACACACAGGAATAGAGGGTTGGTATGGAAGAAAAAAAATATGAGGCAATCGTTGAGGCGATCCTGTTTACAATGGGAGAGTCTGTGGAATTAGAGCGTATAGCAAAAACACTGGAACTTGATACAGAACGGACAAAAAAGATCATAGAACATCTGATGCAGCGCTATGAGGATGATGGCGTCGGCGTTAAGATCATGGAACTGGACGGTTCTTATCAGATGTGTACGAAGGGCGAAATGTATGAATATCTGGTGAAAATCGCAAAGCAGCCGAAAAAGCATGTGCTTACCGACGTTCTGCTTGAAACCCTTTCGATCATTGCCTACAAGCAGCCGATTACAAAGGCGGAAATTGAAAAGATCAGAGGTGTTTCCTGCGATCATGCGGTAAACAAGCTGGTGGAGTACAATCTGGTATGTGAACTTGGAAGGCTGGATGCGCCGGGACGCCCGCTGCTTTTTGGCACAACGGAGGAATTCTTAAGGAGTTTTGGCGTTCAGTCAATCGATGAACTTCCCGTGTTAAGTCCGGTCCAGGTAGAAGAATTCAAACAGGAAGCGGAAGCGGAAATGCATATGAAACTGGATATCTGATCTGGTTTCGTATGCTTTTTTTTCACAAAAAATGAGCATTTTTTGCGTATTATATACATAAGGATTGATGAAATGCTTTTTTGGAGTCTGGTGTATGTGGAAAAAACTGCTGGCATGGATCCTTGTCACTGTGATCTTAACAGGATATGGGATACAGATCGTGGAGGCTTTTGATCAAAAAGAAAATGTGCGGATGGAGGAAGTGATAGAAAAGCCGGATCAAAATTCCCTGTATGCAAAAGCAGCTGTGCTTATGGATGCGGATTCCGGGCGTATCCTGTATGAAAAAAACGGGCACCAGGCGATGGCGAATGCCAGTACGACCAAAATACTGACATGTATCATTGCACTGGAAAACTGCGACCTGGACAGCGAAGTGACCGTGAGTGCACTTGCAGCGTCACAGCCGAAAGTTCATCTGGGTATGCGGGAGGGGCAGAAGTTTTATCTGAAAGATCTGCTGTACGGACTGATGTTGGAATCTTATAATGACTGCGCTGTGGCGATTGCAGAACACATTGCAGGCACGACGGGTGATTTTGCAAAACTTATGAACGATAAAGCAGAGGAGATCGGCTGTGAGGACAGTTATTTTATCACACCGAACGGACTGGATGCCAAAAATGAAAATGGCTTTCATCACACAACAGCGGCAGATCTTTCTTTGATCATGCGGTACTGCATCAAAACATCAGAAATGGCAGAGCAATTTCTTACAATCACAAGGGAAGGACAGTATCAGTTTTCTGATATAGATGGTAAAAACAGTTACACCTGCTGTAATCATAATGCGTTTTTGCAGATGATGAACGGAGCATTGTCAGGCAAGACCGGTTTTACCGGTAATGCGGGATATTGTTATGTCGGGGCATTAAAATGTGATGACAGAACTTTTATCGTTGCACTGCTTGCCTGCGGGTGGCCGAATAACAAAACATATAAGTGGGCAGATACAAAAAAACTTATGCAGTATGGAATTTCCCGGTTCCGGAAAATAAGTCTGGATGAGATTGAACTGGACGCAGGGGAATATGCTCCGGTACAGGTGGTGGACGGACAGGGCACAAAGATCGGCGAAGAGGTAACAACAGAACTTGAAGTTGCGCCGGTGAAAGAAAATGTGGAACTATTGATCGAAAAAGACCAGGAAGTACACATAGAGTATCAATTATCCCGGAAACTTTATGCACCGGTAACGGAAGGAGATTTTATCGGTGAGATAACATACCTTCTGGGAGATGAGGTTCTGGCAAAACGTGTGGTCACAGTGAAGAATACGGTAAAAAGAATCGATTTTTGCTGGTGTGTAAAAAAAACAGCAGAATTATTTCCAATGTAAAAGCCCTAAATTCCTTGTATGCAAAAAAAAACTGTCAAAAAATTAACAATTCTCTTGAAAATTTGTCACTGACCATCTATAATTTATCCTAGCGGAATTTGTTATATTTTTACATTATTCACTATGTACCATGTCAAAAGATGTGGTAACAAACTTTATAGATGGAGGGCAAAAAGGATGAATAGTAGTAATGATAGCTTGGCAATGCAGCGTATTACCAAGTTAGTCGATGAGAACAGTTTCATGGAAATCGGTTCTCTCGTAACCGCAAGAAATACAGACTTTAATCTTGCAGACACAGATACACCGTCCGATGGTGTAATTACCGGACATGGTCTGGTGGATGGCAATCTGGTATTTGTATACAGCCAGAATGCAGCTGTATTAAACGGTACTATCGGAGAGATGCATGCAAAGAAGATTGCAGCCGTATATGACATGGCAATGAAAATGGGAGCACCGGTGATCGGATTTATCGATTGCGCCGGAATGCGTTTACAGGAATCTGTGGATGCGTTAAACGGATTTGGTGAGATCTACGCAAAGGAGGTTGCAGCATCCGGCGTTGTTCCGCAGATTTCCGCTATTTTCGGAAGCTGTGGCGGTGGACTTGCAGTAGTTCCTGCATTATCTGATTTCGCATTTATGGAGAGCAAAGGAAAAATGTTCATCAATTCCCCGAATGCGATCGAGGGTAACCGTATTGAAAAATGCGATACTTCTTCCGCAGAGTTCCAGAGTGAGAAAAACGGTTGTATCGATGCTGTTGGAACAGAGGATGAGATCATTGCAGAGATCCGCGAGTTAGTAAGCGTCCTTCCTTTAAATAATGAAGGAGATGTATACACATCTGAGTGTCAGGATGATTTAAACCGTGCATGTGAGAACATGGCAGCCATGAAAGGCGATCCAAGATATTTATTAAGTGAGATCTCAGACGGACATGTATTCTTTGAAACAAAGAAAAACTATGCAAAAGATATGGTAACCGGATTTATCCAGTTAAACGGAATGACAGTCGGCGCTGTTGCAAACTGCTCAGAAGTTTACGATGAAGAGGGCAAAAAAGCAGAGGAGTTCTCCGGAGCTCTGACAGCAAGAGGATGCAACAAGGCAGCAGAGTTCGTTAACTTCTGTGATGCGTTCGAGATCCCGGTATTGTCTTTAACAAACGTAAAAGGTTATGCAGCTACTGTCTGTGCAGAAAAAGGACTTGCAAAAGCACTTGCACGCATGACAATGGCATTCGCTGATGCAACCTGCCCGAAAGTAAACCTGATCACCGGAAATGCAATCGGAAGCGCTTATGTGACAATGAACTCCAAAGCAATCGGAGCAGACTTTACATATGCATGGGAAGATGCAAAGATCGGTATGATGGATGGCGAGCTTGCAGCAAAGATCATGTACGCAGATGCATCTGCAGATGAACTCGCAGCAAAAGCAAAAGAATATGATGCATTACAGTCAAGTGTTATGACTGCAGCAAGACGTGGTTATGTAGATCTTATTTTAGATCCGGCAGACACCAGAAAATACCTTGTAGATGCATTTGAATTATTATACACAAAATGTGCAGGTGTACCGGACAAGAAACATGGAACAAAATAGAAAGGTGAAGTTATGAAGAAAAAATTATCTCTTATGCTTTGTCTTTGCTTTATGGTTCTGGCAATGACAGCATGTGGAACGGATCCTAAGAGCGTTGATTATTTTGGTATGAGTTATTCTGATATCCAGGATAACATGGAGCAGACAGTATCTGCGCTTGTTTCGTTTTCAGATGAAGATATACAGAGTGGTGCAGAATATTATGACTCAAACGGAATGGATGCATTTGCCCACTTACTGACATCCTGGGGTGAAACAGTTTCAGATCTGGGTTCCTATCAGGGACTTGGAGATCTTACTGTGACAAAAGCACAGAAGACTGTGACTGCAGACCAGGTTTTACATTTCTCAGACAGAGATGTAGTTGTTTCTTATGTATATGAATACAATTACGAGACAGAAGCACCGGAACTTACAGATGCAAGTGCAGATCTTGTGTATTCACTTGGCGAGAAAATGGGAAAAGCCGGTATGAATACATTGATGGGAATGGGAACCGTATTTGTAGTTCTTATCCTGATCAGTCTGATCATCAGCTGCTTTAAAGTGATTCCGTATTTACAGAACAAAAAAGCAAATGCTGGTGCGAAGAAAGATGTGGCAGATCCGGTTGTAGAACAGATCGAGCAGCGTGAGGAGACATCCCAGCTTACTGATGATTTAGAACTGGTTGCAGTTATTTCTGCAGCAATCGCAGCGGCAGAAGGAACATCAGCAGATGGATTCGTAGTACGTTCTATCCATAGAAGATAGGCGAAGCAGACAAGTTATAATAAATATATGTCGTAAAAAAGTAATGATCACAGGAGGATGATTCAATGAAAAGCTATACAATTACCGTAAATGGAAATGTTTATGATGTTACTGTAGAAGAGAATGGTGCTGTAAGTGCACCGGCAGCAGCACCGAGACGTGCAGCAGCTCCGGCTCCGGCAGCAGCTCCGAAGGCAGCAGCACCGGCAGGTGGCGCAGGTAACGTAAAGATCGAAGCAGGTGCAGCAGGAAAAGTATTTAAGATCGAGTCTTCTGTTGGCGCATCTGTAAAGAAAGGTGACACAATCTTAGTTCTTGAAATCATGAAAATGGAGACACCGGTTGTTGCTACCGAAGATGGTACAGTAGCAAGCATCAACGTAAGTGTTGGTGACATGGTAGAAGCAGGTGCATTACTGGCAACTTTAAACAACTAATTTTAGGAGGATAACAATGAGTTATTTTACTGAGACAATGGGCAACCTCCTTCATCAGACTGCCTTTTTCAACCTGACATGGGGAAATTTCGTAATGATCTTAGTTGCATGTATTTTCCTGTATCTGGCGATTGCAAAAGGGTTTGAACCGTTGTTACTCGTTCCGATCGCATTTGGTATGCTTCTGGTAAACATTTATCCGGATATCTTTGCAGCTCCGGAGCAGATGAGTAACGGTGTCGGTGGTTTATTCCATTATTTTTATACCTTAGATGAATGGTCAATCCTGCCATCCCTTATTTTCCTTGGCGTTGGTGCGATGACCGATTTTGGACCTCTGATCGCAAACCCGATCAGCTTCCTTTTAGGAGCAGCAGCACAGTTTGGTATTTTCGGCGCATATTTCCTTGCAATCCTGATGGGATTCAATGATAAAGCAGCAGCAGCCGTTTCTATCATCGGTGGTGCAGATGGTCCTACTTCCATTTTCCTTGCTGGAAAACTTGGACAGTCCGGCCTTATGGGTCCGATCGCTGTAGCAGCATATTCTTACATGGCACTGGTGCCGATCATTCAGCCGCCAATTATGAAGTTATTTACAACGAAAAAAGAACGTGCGATCAAGATGCAGAACTTACGTCCGGTATCCAAACTTGAGAAAATCTTATTCCCAATCGTGGTAACCGTTGTTGTATGTCTGATCCTTCCGACAACAGCCCCGCTCGTTGGTATGTTAATGCTTGGTAACCTGTTCCGTGAGTGTGGTGTGGTTCGTCAGTTATCTGAGACAGCATCTAATGCATTGATGTATATCGTAGTTATCTTACTTGGTACATCTGTTGGTGCATCCACAAGTGCAGAGGCTTTCTTAAATGCAACAACTTTAAAGATCGTTGCACTTGGACTGATTGCATTTATGTTTGGTACAGCAGCCGGAGTATTGTTCGGTAAATTACTTTGCTTCATTACAAAAGGCAAGATCAACCCACTCATCGGTTCTGCCGGTGTATCCGCAGTTCCTATGGCTGCGCGTGTATCACAGAAAGTTGGTGCAGAGGAAGATCCTACGAACTTTTTACTTATGCATGCAATGGGACCAAACGTTGCCGGTGTTATCGGTACAGCAGTAGCAGCCGGTGTATTCATGGCAATCTTTGGAATTTAATCAGACGGCAGAACAAAAACAGGTTCGCTGTATAAGGAGGAAAAAATGGCTGAAGTTGTTAAAAAACCTTTAAAAATAACAGAGACAGTACTGCGTGATGCACATCAGTCTCTGATCGCAACAAGAATGACAACAGAGCAGATGCTTCCAATCGTAGATAAGATGGACAAGGTTGGATACTATGCTGTTGAGTGCTGGGGAGGCGCTACTTTCGATGCATCCCTTCGTTTCTTAAAAGAGGATCCATGGGATCGTCTTCGTAAATTAAGAGATGGTTTTAAAAATACGAAATTACAGATGTTATTCCGTGGACAGAATATCTTAGGATACCGTCCATATGCTGATGATGTAGTAGAGTATTTCGTACAGAAATCCATCGCAAACGGAATTGATATCATCCGTATTTTTGACTGTCTGAATGATCTTCGCAATCTTCAGACAGCAGTAAGCGCATGTAACAAAGAAAAAGGACATGCACAGGTGGCTTTATCTTATACACTCGGTGATGCTTATACCTTAGATTACTGGACAGATATGGCAAAAAGAGTAGAGGATATGGGAGCTGACTCTGTATGTATCAAAGATATGGCAGGACTTTTAGTTCCACAGAAAGCAGACGAGCTGGTACGTGCGATCAAAGAAGTGATCGATATCCCGTTAGAGTTACATACACACTATACATCCGGTGTTGCTTCCATGACATACATGAAAGCAGTTGAGGCAGGATGCGATATCATTGATACAGCAATGTCTCCATTTGCACTTGGAACATCCCAGCCGGCTACTGAAGTTATGGTAGAGGCATTCAAGGGAACCGAGTTTGATACAGGTTTAGACCAGAACAAACTTGCTGAGATCGCTGATTACTTCCGCCCGATGAGAGAGGAAGCATTAGAGAGCGGTCTGATGAACCCGAAGGTATTAGGTGTAAATATCAAGACTTTATTATACCAGGTACCAGGTGGTATGTTATCCAACCTGATCTCACAGTTAAAAGAGCAGGGCAAAGAGGACAAATACGAGGAAGTACTTGCAGAAGTACCACGTGTTCGTAAAGACCTTGGTGAGCCACCGCTTGTTACACCTTCCTCACAGATCGTTGGTACACAGGCTGTATTCAACGTATTAATGGGTGAGCGTTACAAAGTAGCGACCAAAGAGACGAAAGATGTTCTCCTTGGAAAATACGGTCAGACTGTAAAACCGTTCAATCCGGAAGTTGTTGACAAAGTATTAGGCGATGAGAAGAAGAATGCAATTACCTGTCGTCCGGCAGATCTGTTAGAGCCAGAGCTTGACAAGATTGAAGCTGAGATGAAACAGTGGAAACAGCAGGATGAAGATGTATTATCTTACGCATTGTTCCCACAGGTTGCAACTGAGTTCTTCAAATACCGTGAAGCACAGCAGAAAAAAGTAGATGCAACAATTGCAGATACAAAGAATGGTGCATATCCGGTATAATTAGAATATGATTGATGAAATGCCACGGCAGTATTTTAGGATGCTGCTGTGGCATTTTTTGTTTTGCTGAAATATTGCTTTTTACAAAGAAAAGAATTAGAATCATCCTATAAATGATAAAGGATATAAGAAAATGGAAAATTTTGAACGGAAAACGTCGCCGAAAAATGGCATAGATACAGAAAACTGGTTTATAGAAAGTTATCGCAGATATAAAGGTCATCCGATACGGATTCTGATAGCACTGTACAAAGGAAATTATCATAAATTTGTTATGGCAGTTATCTGTTTTTTTATAAAGCATGCATGTGTGTGGGTACTTCCAATCATAACTGCAAATATCATCAATGATGTGACACAGAAGAATCCTGATACCGTGAGAAATATCTGGATCAGTGCAGCCCTTGAGATTGGTTTGATCGCACTTAATATACCAATGAATTATCTGTATACATCATATAAAAGCCTTGCAACACGTTACGCAGAAACAGGACTTCGTAAGGCATTGATCCGGAAACTTCAGCAGTTGTCGATCGCCTACCATGTGGAGACACAGTCTGGAAGGCTGCAGTCTAAGATTATGCGTGATGTGGAGGCGGTGGAGACACTTTCCACACAGATGTTCTTAAGCATTTTAAATATTGCACTGAATATCGGGGTTGCGCTGGTGGTCACAGCATCAAAAAGTAAGATCGTTTTTGTATTTTTTCTGTTGACAACTCCGGTTGCGGCAATCACGATGGTTTCGTTCCGCTCGGTCATGAAAAAAAGAAATACGGAATTTCGAAAAGAAATGGAAGAAACATCTGCGCGTGTGATGGAAATGGTGGAACTTGTCCCGGTGACAAGGGCACACGCATTGGAGGACGAAGAAGTACATAAGATGAGCGGACAGCTTTTTACAGTGGCGGAAAAGGGATATAAACTGGATCTGGTACAGGCATTATTTGGTTCAGTCGGATGGGCGGTATTCCAGGTGTTTCAGGTCGTCTGTCTGGCATTTACCGGCTATCTTGCGTTGCGTGGACGCATTATGGCGGGAGATATCACACTTTACCAGAGTTATTTTGCAACGGTGGTCAATCAGGTGTCTGCAATCGTTACATTGCTTCCGACAATCGCGAAAGGCATTGAATCTGTCAATTCCATTGGTGAGGTGCTCCTCTCAGAGGATGTGGAGCAGAATGAGGGGAAAAAGCAGTTAGAGGACGTAACTGGCATATTTGATTTTGAAGATGTTTCCTTTCATTATAAAAACAGTGACAAACCGGTGTTAAATCACCTGAACCTGCATGTAAAACAGGGGGAGACGATCGCATTAGTCGGGGAGTCAGGTGCAGGAAAATCGACTGTGTTAAATCTTGTGATCGGCTTTCATTTGGCGGACGGAGGGAAGGTCCTTTTAGATGGTAATGATATGAGGAAAATAGATCTGCGTACATACAGAAAACATCTTGCCGTTGTACCACAGACATCCATATTATTTTCAGGGACTATACGTGAAAACATTACTTACGGAAACGAACATGTTTCGGACGAAGAATTAGAACGTGTCATAAAGGCGGCAAATCTTACGGATCTGATGGAGAGCCTTCCAAATGGGGTTGATACCATGGTAGGAGAACATGGAGGAAAACTTTCCGGTGGACAAAGACAGCGCATTGCGATTGCGCGAGCACTGATCCGTGATCCGGAGGTGATCGTACTCGATGAGGCTACGTCTGCTTTAGACAGTATTTCTGAAAAACTGATACAGGAAGCTTTGGAAAATCTGACGAAGGGGAGGACGACATTTATTGTGGCACACCGGCTGTCAACAATTCGTGATGCAGATAAGATTGCCGTTCTTGCGGACGGACATTGTGTGGAATATGGTACGTTTGAGGAACTGATGGCACGAAAAGGTGAATTTTACAGAATGAAAATGATTCAAAGCTGACAAAAAGGAAAAGTTTTGATATAATAGAAATGTTGGTGTGCAAAGGCACATCATAAATTGCAGACGGTGTCATAAAATGACAGGAACGAGGGGTTATGGGCAGTAAGAATGATTTGAGTAATCGGATCAACGAGTCATACAGTAAATTGAGCAAGGGACAGAAACTGCTTGCCACCTATATCACAGATAACTATGATAAGGCAGTATTTTTGACGGCGGCAAAATTAGGTGAGGTGGTCGGAGTCAGCGAATCCACGGTTGTGCGCTTTGCCATGCATCTTGGATACCGGGGATATCCTGAATTTCAGAGTGCCTTAGAAGAACTGGTACGCAACAAATTAAACTCCATTCAGCGTATGGAAGTTACTTATGGCAGGATCAGCCAGTCAAAAATTTTAGAATCTGTTTTAAAGTCAGATGCGGAAAAAATCAACAGCACATTGGAAAAAATAGATCAGGCGGCATTTGAGATGGCAGTAGATACCATTTTGAATGCGAAACATATTTATATTATTGGAATCAGAAGCTGTGCGCCGCTTGCGTCGTTTATGGCATTTTATTTTACTTTGATGTTTGAAAATGTACGTCTGATACAGACGAGCAGTTCCAGTGAAATTTTTGAACAAATGGTTCGTATTGGTAAGGAAGATGTAATTATCGGAATCAGTTTTCCGAGATATTCCATGCGGACGTTAAAGGCTATGGAGTTTGCCAACAACCGCAGTGCAAAAGTGATTACATTAACAGACAGTGTGCATTCACCGATGAATTTGTATTCGTCCTGTAATCTGATCGCAGACAGTGATATGGCGTCTATTGTGGATTCACTGGTTGCACCACTCAGCGTGATCAATGCCCTGATCGTGGCACTCTGTATGAAAAAACAGAGAGATGTTGCGAAGACATTAGAAATGTTAGAAGGAATCTGGGATGAGTATCAGGTCTATGAAAATGATGAGATCAATGCGATTGACGATTCCATAAAAATGCGTTATGCAAAAATAGGAGACAGCGATTTTCATGAATAAAATCATTGTAATAGGCGGGGGACCGGCTGGAATGTTTGCTGCGATCGCCGCAGCGGAAACCGGCAGTCAGGTTATTCTGCTTGAAAAGAATGAAAAACTTGGGAAAAAACTTTTCATTACCGGAAAGGGACGATGCAATATTACCAATGCGGGAGATATGGATAATCTCTTTGCAAATGTTATGACCAATGCAAAGTTCTTATATAGCGCCTTTTATTCGTATGACAATCAAAGAGTCATTGATTTTTTTGAGAGAAACGGACTGAGGACAAAAACAGAGCGTGGCAACCGGGTATTTCCTGTTTCGGATCATTCCTCGGATGTGATCGCAACATTGCAGAAAGTGCTGAAAGAGAAAAAAGTAAAAGTAATGCTGCATACACAGGTACAAAGTCTGCTTATGGAATCATCCGGAGAAGATGCACCGGAAAACATTGTCACAGGCGTAAAGCTGACAGATGGAACCACAATGCCGGCAGATGCAGTGATCATTGCGACAGGCGGATTTTCCTATCAGACGACCGGCTCTACAGGGGATGGTTACCGTTTTGCAAAAGAAGCAGGACATACCGTCACGGACATCCGGCCGTCACTGGTACCGTTTCTCGCAAAAGAAGACTATGTCCGGCAGATGCAGGGACTTTCATTAAAAAATGTGGAAGTACGCATTTTAAATGAAAAAAAACTGCTGTATCAGGAGTTTGGCGAGATGCTGTTTACACACTTTGGTGTCAGCGGGCCGCTGCTTTTATCGGCGAGTGCAGCTATCAAACCGTCTCTTACGGCCGGAGAACTTTCTATGTTTATAGATTTAAAGCCGGCACTTACGGAAGAACAGTTAGATCACCGTCTGTTAAGAGAGTTTGATGAGGCGAAGAACAAGCAGTTCAAAAACTCCATTGGTGGGCTTTTCCCGGCTAAAATGATTCCGGTCATGCTGGATCTTAGCGGAATCGATCTGGAGAAAAAGGTCAATGAGATCACCAAAGAGGAACGCAGACATTTTATCGGACTGATCAAGGCATTCCCGGTCACACTGTGTGGACTCCGTGATTTTAACGAAGCGATCATCACGAAGGGCGGCGTGAAAGTAAAAGAAGTCAATCCGTCTACGATGGAATCAAAACTGGTGCCGCATTTATATTTTTGCGGAGAGGTGTTAGACCTGGATGCGATGACTGGTGGTTATAATTTACAGATTGCATGGTCCACTGGTTATCTTGCGGGAATCTCAGCGGCGCAGCCGGATGAAAGATAACAGAGGATAAAGCTTTATAAATCTATGGATTGTTATGGACAAAAGAATAGGAAATAAAAAACACAGCAAAATGTAAAAGGAGAATAAAACATGAGTATGAATATTGCAATTGACGGACCGGCAGGAGCAGGAAAGAGCACGATCGCAAAGCGGCTGGCGAAAAAACTTGGATTTATCTATGTGGACACGGGAGCAATGTACCGTGCGATGGCATATTATTTTTTACAGCATAACATTGATGCAAAAGATGAAAATGCGATCGCGGCAGCATGCCCGGACGTGGATGTCACGATCACTTATGAAAACGGAGAACAGCAGGTACTTTTAAATGGAGAGAATGTAAATGGTGTGATCCGCAATGAGGAAGTTGGAAATATGGCATCTTCCACAAGCGTCTATCCGGTGGTCCGCAAAAAGCTAGTGGAACTCCAGCGTCAGCTTGCAAAGTCTGCAGATGTCATCATGGATGGAAGAGATATTGGAACGTGTGTTCTTCCGGACGCACAGGTCAAAATCTATCTGACAGCAAGTTCTGCGACACGGGCAAAGAGAAGATACGATGAGCTGACGGAAAAAGGAGTAAGCTGTGATCTTGCAGAGATCGAAAAAGATATTATTGACCGTGATTACCGTGACATGCATCGTGAAACATCACCGCTTCGTCAGGCAGAGGATGCTGTTTTGGTTGACAGTTCGGAAATGAATATTGATGAAGTGGTAGATGCCATTTATCAGGTTTATTCAGAGGCAAGATAAGGAAACATAAAATATGAAGATAACATTGGCAAAAAGTGCAGGTTTCTGCTTTGGCGTAAAGCGCGCGGTCGATACCGTGTATGAGCAGCTGGAAATGAGTGCCGCAGAGAGACAGCCAATCTATACATTCGGTCCGATCATCCACAATGAAGAGGTGGTGCGTGATCTGGAAGAAAAAGGAGTGACTGTTTTAGAGAGCGTAGAAGAACTCGAAGAGAGGGCGGCGCATGGCGGAACGGTCATCATCCGTGCACACGGAGTGGAAAAGGGCATATCTGAAAAAATAAAAGAACTTGGCTATACATTGGTGGACGCAACCTGCCCGTTTGTGTTAAAGATACACCGCCTTGTGGAAAAACACAGTGCCGAAGGGGCGCAGATCGTAATTATCGGGAATGAAAAGCATCCGGAAGTAAAAGGAATCAAAAGCTGGTCGCTTGATCCGCATACGGCTGTGATCGCAACCCCGGAAGAGGCAGAAAAATATCAGGCAGAATCTGGGAAAAAGGTATGTATTGTAGCACAAACGACATTTAATTACAATAAATTTCAAGAATTAGTTGAAATTATAAATAAAAAAGGTTATGATATAATTGTTTTAAATACAATCTGCAATGCCACCGAGGAAAGACAGACTGAGGCAGCAAAGATTGCCCGTGATGTGGACGCCATGATTGTCATAGGGGGCAGAAATAGTTCCAATACGCAGAAGTTGTTTGAAATATGTAAAAACGAATGCAACAATACTTACTATATACAAACTGTAAAAGATTTGGATATCACATGTTTTGAGTCCATCGATAGCGTAGGTATTACCGCAGGGGCTTCTACCCCAAACAAAATTATTGAGGAGGTTCAAAAGAATGTCAGAAATGAGCTTTGAACAAATGCTGGAGGAATCATTTAAAACAATAAGAAATGGAGAGGTAGTTGAAGGTACCGTTATCGATGTAAAACCTGATGAGATCGTATTGAATATCGGCTACAAATCAGACGGAATCATTACTCGTAATGAATATACGAACGAAGCTAACGTTGATTTAACAACACTGGTATCTGTCGGCGACACCATGGAAGCAAAGGTTCTTAAGGTAAATGACGGTGAGGGACAGGTATTACTCACATACAAACGTCTCGCAGCAGAAAAAGGCAGCAAGAGATTAGAAGAGGCATTTGAAAACAAAGAAGTATTAACAGCAAAAGTAGCACAGGTATTAGACGGCGGTCTCTGCGTGATCGTGGATGAAACAAGAGTATTTATCCCGGCAAGCCTTGTATCTGATAGCTATGAGAAAGATTTATCCAAGTACAAAGATCAGGATATCGAGTTCGTGATCAGCGAGTTCAATCCAAAACGCAGAAGAATCATCGGCGACAGAAAACAGCTTTTAGTTGCTAAGAAATTAGAGCAGCAGAAAGAGCTGTTTGCAAAGATCAAAGTTGGTGATGTTATGGAAGGAACTGTTAAAAATGTAACAGACTTCGGTGCATTCATTGACCTTGGCGGAGCTGACGGACTGCTTCACATCTCTGAGATGTCATGGGGCAGAGTAGAGAGTCCGAAAAAAGTATTTAATGTTGGTGATCATGTGCGTGTATTCATCAAAGATATCAACGATACAAAAATTGCACTCAGCATGAAATTCCCGGCAGAGAATCCATGGAATGGTGCTGCAGAGAAATATGCGGTTGGAAACGTTGTAAAAGGAAAAGTGGCAAGAATGACAGATTTCGGTGCATTCGTAGAGCTTGCTCCGGGTGTTGACGCATTACTGCATGTTTCCCAGATTGCAAAAGAGCATATTGAGAAACCATCTGATGTATTAAAAGTAGGTCAGGAGATCGAAGCTAAGATCGTTGATTTCAACGAGGACGAGAAGAAGATCAGTCTTTCCATCAAAGCATTACTTGCTCCGGAGACAAATGAGTCAGAAGATGCTGATGTTGCAGATGTCGATATCGATGCAGTTGCAGCAGAAGAGAACTAAATTCCGTATACAGTAATATGGATAAAAATAGGCTTTCACGGAATGTGTAAAGCCTATTTTTGATATGGCATGAAAGTAAATCTGGTTTTACAGAACTTTTGTGCAAAAGGAAACAGGAGGAAAGTAGATTATGCTGGAAACCGATAATTATGAAAAATTTAAAAAGGACATTTTGCAGCTTGCCGGAATTGATCTGAATTCTTACAAGGAAAAACAGATGCGTCGTCGTATTAATACGCTGATCACGAAGAACAACGTTAAGACGTACAATGACTATGTAGCACTGATTAAGAAAGATAAAGAAAAATTTGATCAGTTCATCAATTTCCTGACAATCAATGTTTCTGAATTCTATCGTAATCCGGATCAGTGGAAGATATTAGAGGGACAGGTATTCCCGGAACTGATCAAAAAGTTTGGCAAGAACCTGAAAATCTGGAGTGCGGCATGTTCAACAGGAGATGAACCGTATTCCCTTGTCATGGCACTTTCAAGACAGGTTCCGCTTGCAAATATTAAGATCATTGCAACGGATATCGACAATCAGGTGCTTGATACGGCGAGAATGGGACTGTACAATGAAAAGAGTATTGCCTCTGTGCCGGATGATCTGAAAAAGAAGTATTTTACAAAAGTTGGTTCTTCCTATCAGATTTCAGATGAGATCAAAAAAAGGGTGGAATTTAAAAAGCATGACCTGTTAAAAGATCCCTATCCGAGTGGCTGCAATCTGATCGTCTGCCGTAATGTGGTTATTTATTTCACGGAAGAAGCAAAAGATGTGATCTATCAGAAGTTCCATAAAGCGCTTCAGCCGGGTGGTGTACTTTTCATTGGAAGTACAGAACAGATCATGAATTACAGAGAACTTGGATTTGACAGACATACATCCTTCTTCTTTGAGAAAAAGTAACAGTACATAATTAAAAACAGCTTATCAGGAAATGATAGGCTGTTTTATTATTTGGAGGTTGAAAATGAAAAAAATATATAAAAGAATATTGTCGCTTGGACTGGCTGTGGGTGTGATATTTAGCTTACAGGAAAGCGTACACATTTGTGCGCAGGAAAATACACAGACCACGGAGAGCATTTTTGCAGATTACGGTGATGAGAACGGTGGAGAAACGGATACTGCGGAGCAGATAACCGGGACGGGTGCAGAAGAAAACACTGAACAGACAACTGAGGAGACAGAAACCGGGAAAAATACGGAGCAGACAACCGAGGAGACGGAAACCGGGAAAAATACGGAGCAGACAACTGAGACAGAGACCGGGGAAATCATGGATGCTGATGATACAGAAGAAGCGGAAGAAAGTGTCTGGATGATGTACGATGGGACAGAAGAGCCAGAGGAACCGGACGAACCGGAACTGGATGAAGGATTTCATCAGGATGGCAGTGTAGCGATCAATGAAATGAATTTTCCGGATGATGAATTTCGCAAAAAAATCAAGAAATATGACACCAATAAAGATGGTCTCTTGGCAGATTCCGAAAACAGGAAGATTACAAAGCTGGAATTTGAGGAAAAAATACAAACGGAGGGAATAGAATATTTACGGTACCTGAAAAAAATTGTTTTGACAGATGGTATCTGCAGTATTATGAACAGCAGTTCGTTGGAAGAGATAGAGATATCGGATGCTTATAAAGTCGATCATTTGAGAGTTGCGTCGTTTTCTGGATGTACCGCATTAAAAAGCCTTTCTATAGATGCGGGTATAGATTTGGATGCAGGAATTGATTTTACAGGATGCCAAAAATTAGAAACACTGACAATAAAAGAATATATGGGAGCTGCATTAGATCTGAGTCCTTGTATTGCACTGAAAAAGCTTGACATTGAAAATCTGTACGGAAAGGATAGAAGTTCAATTGCTAAACTGGATTTGAACAGCCAACAGAAGATTTTGGAACTTTCGTTGAAAGCGGTAAAACTGAGTGAAGATTTTGTACTTCCAAAATCAGTTCAAAAAGTTCATGTTGAGGGGGTATCGTCAAAAAAACTGGATTTAAGTAATTATAAAAATTTAAAAGAGTTTTCGGTAGAAGGCTCCACGGAAAATTTACAATTAAACGGATGTGCGAATCTTGAAAAACTGGATATTGAAGATTATTATTTGAAAACCCTGAATTTGTCAGGATGTTCCGAACTGACTGAGTTTGATACTTTAGATCAGGATAATCTGAAAAATATAGATTTTACCGGCTGTAAAAGTCTGAAAAAGCTTCGTATCAGTTCTGGAGGTTTAAAAAAGCTGAATTTACAGGAGTGTAGTAAACTGAAAGAGTTAGAAGTGAATGCCGGTAAACTGACGGACTTGAAATTACCGGAAAAGATACAAAAAATAACTTTTGAAAATTTACTGCTGACTAGTCTCGATTTAAGTAAATATAACAAACTTGAGGAAGTGTATTTTGAGGGAGAGGCACCGAAACTAGAAAAAATAAAATGTGTGAATACATCGTTGAAAATTTTTGACGTGGATCGATTTGAAAAACTTGAGAAACTAAGAGAATTGGATCTGAGCAATAATAAGTATTTAAAAGAGGCTGAATTTGCCGCATATGGCTATGGAACATATGTTGATCCTGTAATTCCTAATATTGAAAGAATCAATCTCAGCGGCTGTAAAAGTCTTAAAACGTTTGCATGTCATAAGGCACCAAAATTAAAAACGGTCAACCTGACGGGATGTGTGAATATCACAGAACTGGATGTTGCATATACAGGGGTTGGAAGTGTAGACATTTCTAAATATAAAAAACTGGTTACCTATCGTTGTGCAGGAAATAACCTTACGAAACTTGATGTGACAAAAAATAAAAAGTTGCGTACATTAGACTGCCAGAAAAACAGACTGAAATATTTGGATTTGAGAAAATCTACAAATCTGACCAATATAGAGCTGAACGATAATGAACTTACCAGTTTTGATATTAGTAATATATCAGGGCTGGGATGGTATAAATTTGATAATCAGTATTATACCATTGCAAAGGGAAAAAAGATTGATCTGGCAAAATTGCCGGGATTTGATATGTCAAAGATTGGAAAAGTAACAGGAGGAACCAGAAGTGATGGAGGATATGGTTCTGTTGTTACACTGACGGATAAAAAAACAAACACGGTTTCTTATGAATATGATGTTCAGAATGGCTGGTATCAGACATTTCATATAAAATTTGAAAATCCGGATAATTTAGCCAGCATAAAAAAAGTAAAATGTACACTCAATAAAAATACTTATACATACGATGGCAAAGCGAAGAAGCCGGCTGTGACTGTTACATTGAAAGGGAAAAAATTAAAGCAAGGCACTGATTATACCGTGAAGTATAAAAATAATAAAAAAAGCGGCATTGCAACAGTGATCGTCAGTGGAAAAGGTGCATATATTGGAACAGTCACAAAAACATTTAAAATATTACCGAAAAAAACATCTTTTACGAAAAGTGTCAGCGTAAACGCCGGGGAGATAGAGCTATCCTGGGAAAAAGCAGATAGTGCCACCGGATATGAGATACGTTATAGTACTGATTCAAAGATGAAGAAAAATGTGCAGAAAAAAGTGATCACCAAAAATAAAAACACCACATTAAAAATAAAGAAACTGAAAAATAATGCGGTGTATTATGTACAGATACGAACATATAAGCTGGCAGATGGCAAAAAGGTTTATAGTGCATGGAGTAAGGTTGACCAGATCAAATTATAAATAAAAGGAATGACAGTTCACAATTTTTTCTTCCAGATAAACTGCAGTACATGCATACAATATTCTTTCTGCATTTCACTGGAAGCAACAAAATCTTCTGACAGTTCAAAATAACTTTTTTTATCTTTAAACATAAGATGGAATGCCGGTTTTTGTATTTCCTGATACTGGGGAACAAAAATGGCATTCTTTTTTTTATAGCAGGTTCCTGCGGTAGCTTTTTTTCTTCGTTCTTTTGGAATCGAGGCAGCAAGGCTTGAGGGAATGGCGAGATCTTCCTCAGGCAGATACCAGTAATTTTTATAATCAGAAAGAAAATATTTGAGTTCCCCTGTATATAAACGGACACAGAGTGTTGTCTGGTCTGTATCGACAACCAGATGGAAATCCTCATAATGACAGGAAACACGTTTAGGAACCGGAAAAATGTTTTGCATGGAAAAGAGAATCTCCCTGCAGGGTTTGCCGTCATAGGAGACAGATTCATTGGCACAGATGGATGTCACATTAAATGCGCCCTCAAACAGCTTTACATAGGACAGTACGGAGAGAAGCTTTGGCATATCGATAACATCCTCATAATTGTGCTGCTTTAAAAGAGAGATAAGTTTTTTATCTGGATTTTTCTGACATGCCTTGTATACATCTATCAGTTCACCACCGTTATATGCGTCCTCGCGTTCTAAACCAATGAATTGCTCTACCGTTTTCTGCTTTAAATTTGGAAGGGCAAAAAGAAAACGAAAGCCTGAGATCATTTTATAGATGTCAACATATTCATAAGCGGAAAATGGTTCTGGTATTTTGTACTTCTGACATTTGTTTGTCAGGTACGGAATATCAAAACCGATTCCGTTAAACGTGATGATCGTATCAAAATTTTGCAGATAATCCAAAAATGCATGCAGTACATCCGATTCATCTGCCGGAGTTTCTGCAAAAAACTGATCGACAATAAGCAGATTTTCTTTCCGCGCAGCGCATCCGATCAGATAGAGTGATGTGCGTGCAGCTGAAAATCCGGTTGTTTCTATATCAAAAAAAAGAGAATTCTCTGTAAATATCAGTTCTGCCAGTGAATTATCTGCTGTAAAAGGCATTTCTTCGTGCCAGTGTTTCATATAAATCCTCCCTGATTTCCTTCATAATAAACTATTTTATCACATATAAAAAGAAAAAGAAAATGCCATTAATTGATGGAATTATCTCAATAATTGTGAAAACTTTGTCAAAAGGTTCTAAAAAAAATACAAGGAATAGATGGAATATGTATCATTTTGTGGTATAATCAATAGGATAAATGTTCTATGAGACATATCATAGAATAGAATACAATTAAGAGAAAGTGGGGCACGAAAAATGGGTTTAAAGACATTTAAAGGTGGCGTCCATCCTTACGAAGGCAAGGAATTAGCAAAGGATGCGCCGATTGTGGAAGTTTTACCCAAGGGCGACCTGGTGTATCCGTTATCACAGCATATCGGAGCACCTGCAAGTCCGATAGTGGCGAAAGGCGACAGAGTATTAAAGGGACAGAAAATCGCAGAAGCGGGCGGTTTTGTATCATCTCCAATTTATGCATCTGCTTCCGGTACTGTAAAAGCTATTGAACCGCGTCGTGTGGCAGTTGGCGATATGGTCAATTCCATCGTGATCGAAAACGACGGAGCGTTCGAAGAGGTTTCTTATACGCCATGTGAAGATGTGACAGCTTTATCAAAAGAAGAGATCATTGGTAAAGTAAAAGAGGCCGGTGTTGTCGGCATGGGAGGTGCGGGTTTCCCGACTCATGTGAAGTTATCACCAAAAGAACCGGAAAAAATTGAGTATATCATTGCAAACTGTGCAGAGTGTGAACCATATCTGACCGCAGATTATCGGAGAATGTTAGAAAATCCGGAAGAGCTGATCGGAGGTATGAAGATCATTCTTCAGATTTTTGACAAGGCAAAGGGTGTATTCGGTATTGAGAATAACAAACCGGATTGTATTGAAAAACTGCAGGAACTTGTAAAGGATGAACCGCGTATTGAAGTATGTCCATTAGAAACAAAGTATCCGCAGGGTGGTGAGCGTCAGTTGATTTATGCTGTGACAGGACGTTCCATCAATTCCAAAATGCTTCCGGCAGATGCAGGATGCATCGTTGACAACGTTGAGACGATCATTGCCATCTACAATGCAGTTAAACTTGGCAAGCCGGTAACAAACCGTATTTCTACGATCACAGGTGATGCGGTAGAGCATCCAGGTAACTTTTTATATAATATTGGTACGAGTTATCAGGAACTTGTCGATGCGGCAGGTGGATTTAAAGTACAGCCTGAGAAGATTATTTCCGGCGGTCCGATGATGGGATTTGCCATGTTTGGATTAGACGTTCCGACCACAAAGACATCATCCTCCCTGTTATGTATGTCACAGGATGAGGTTGCTGCTGCAGAAAAGTTACAGACAGCATGTATCAACTGTGGACGCTGTGTAGAAGCATGTCCGGAGCAGTTGATTCCGTCGAGACTTGCGAAGTTCTCAGATAAGGGACTTTCCGAAGAATTTGAAAAATGGCATGGCTTAGAGTGTGTCGAGTGCGGAAGCTGCAGTTTTGCATGCCCGGCTAAGAGACAGCTTGCACAGTCTATCAAGACCATGAAAAAACAGGTTCTTGCAGCAAAACGCAAAAAATAATGGAAATATGAAAAATAAATTTTTAAAACTGAAGAAAGAGGTGGATTCCTGTGAGTGATTTATATCATGTTTCATCATCACCACATGTGCGTTCTAAAGATACGACGGAAAGAATCATGCTTTATGTAATTATTGCATTGCTTCCGACAACCTTATTTGGTATTTATAACTTTGGATACAGAGCACTGATTTTAATTTTAGTAACAATCGCATCCTGTGTTGCATCAGAGTGGATCTTCAATAAGATCGTACATAAAAAACAGACGATCAATGATTTAAGTGCTGTTGTAACCGGTCTGCTTTTAGCATTAAACCTTCCGGCTACACTTCCATGGTGGGAAGCAGTACTCGGCGGTGTATTTGCAATCGTGGTTGTAAAATGTATGTTCGGCGGATTAGGACAGAACTTCATGAACCCTGCTCTGGGTGCAAGATGTTTTCTTCTGATTGCATTTGCAGCTAACATGACGAACTTTACGATCGATTCCTATACCGGAGCAACGCCGCTTGCAGCAATGAGAAATGGTGATCCGGTCAATACGATGGATATGCTGATCGGACGTACAGCCGGAACAATCGGTGAGACTTCCGCGATCGCGATTCTGATTGGTGCAATTTTCCTGATTTTAATGGGTGTTATCGATCTTAGAATCCCGGCAAGCTATATTATCACATTTATTGTTTTCATGCTTCTTTTCAGCGGACATGGTGCTGACTGGACTTATATTACAGCACAGCTCTGCGGTGGTGGTCTCATGCTTGGTGCATTCTTTATGGCTACTGATTATGTTACTTCACCGATCACACCAATGGGACAGATCATCTTTGGTATCTGCTGTGGTATCTTTACCGGACTGTTCCGTTGCTTTGGTGCAAATGCAGAAGGTGTTTCTTTTGCAATCATCTTAAGCAATATCTTAGTTCCGATGATCGAGAAATATACAGTTCCGAGAGCATTTGGTATGGTAAAAGAAGCCAAAAAGCAGGAAGGAGGCAAATAAGATGAATAAGAAGATCGTTCATGACGCATTAATTTTATTTGCTTTTACAATCGTACTTGGACTTTTACTTGGAGTTGTGTACGGTGTCACAAAACCTTCAATTGACAAGGTAAATGAAGAAAAAACACAGAATGCCTACAAACAGGTATTTACAGATGCAGATCATTTTACAGATTATGCAGATTTTGATGCAGACGCAGCACAGGCTCTGTTAGATGAAAACGGATATTCCGATGAGATCGAGACAGTAGTTGCAGCACAGGATGCATCCGAAAATACACTTGGTTATGTATTTACGGTAACCGCAAAGGACGGAAGCCAGGGATCTATCACATTCTCCGTAGGTATCCAGAATGATGGAACTGTAAATGGTTATTCCATCACATCTATTTCTGAGACACCTGGTCTTGGTATGAAGGCGCAGGAAGAAGATTTCTACGGTCAGTTTGAAAACAAAAAAGTAGATTCCTTTACCGTTGTTAAGTCAGCTCCGTCAGCCGACAACGAGATCGAAGCAATTTCAGGTTCTACCATTACATCAAAAGCTATGGCTAACGGTGTAAATGCCTGCCTGACATACTTCCAGAATGTTTTAGCGGGAGGTACAAATTAATGAACAAAAATGTAGAACGTTTATATAACGGTATTATCAAGGAGAATCCTACCTTCGTTCTGATGCTTGGTATGTGTCCGACATTGGCGGTTACTTCCTCAGCAATCAATGGACTTGGTATGGGACTTTCCACAACAGTGGTACTTATTTTATCCAATATGCTGATTTCAGCATTCCGTAAAGTGATCCCGGATGGTGTCCGTATGCCGGCATTCATCGTAATCGTTGCATCACTTGTTACCATGGTTCAGTTTATCATGCAGGCATATACACCAAGCCTTTCCGAGTCTTTAGGTGTATATATTCCTCTTATCGTAGTAAACTGTATCATCCTTGGACGTGCAGAAAGTTATGCTTCTAAGAACCCGGTAATCCCGTCTATGTTTGATGGTATTGGTATGGGACTTGGATTTACATTTGGTCTTACCTGCATCGGTTTGATCCGTGAACTTTTAGGAGCAGGTCAGATCTTCGGATTCCAGATCTTATCCTTAAAATGGTTTACACCGATCACAATTTTCGTTATGGCTCCTGGTGCATTCTTAGTATTGTCCTGTCTGGTTGCTATTATGAACATTGTAAGAGCGAAGATGGAAGCAAAAGGAAAACCGTTAGCAGAGCCTGCAGGATGCTTGAGCGGCGACTGCTCCGGCTGCAGCCAGGCTGCACACTGCAGCGGTAAAGCAACTGTAAAAGCAGATGCTGCCGGAAAAGAAGAGTAGGAGGATAGGTACAGATGAAAGAATTACTTTTGATTGCAATCGGTTCTGCGATTGTAAATAACGTTGTATTAAGTCAGTTCCTTGGTATCTGTCCGTTCTTAGGAGTTTCCAAGAAAACAGAGACAGCAGCCGGAATGGGCGGTGCAGTTGTGTTCGTTATCACGATTTCCTCGTTTGTAACAGCACTGATCTATAAATTTATTCTTGCAAACAGCTATCTGATGAGCAAGGGGATCGATCTTACTTATTTACAGACGATCGTATTTATTCTTGTTATCGCAGCATTAGTACAGTTTGTTGAGATGTTCTTAAAGAAATCAATGCCGGCATTGTATCAGAGTTTAGGTGTATACCTTCCTCTTATCACTACAAACTGTGCCGTATTAGGTGTTGCATTAACAAACGTTACAAAAGAATATGGAATCTTAGAGAGTGTTGTAAATGGTTTTGCAACTGCATTCGGATTCCTGATCGCGATCGTTCTGATGGCAGGTCTGCGTGAAAAAATTGAATACAATGATATTCCAAAACCATTTCAGGGTACTGCGATCGTTCTGATCACAGCAGCTTTGATGTCTATCGCGTTTATGGGATTCTCAGGAATGATTTAGGAGGAAAAATAAGATGAACGTTACAGCAATATTAGTTGCAGCCCTTGTTGTGGGCGGCGTAGGTATCTTGATTGGATTTTTCCTTGGTATTTCCGGAGAAAAATTCAAAGTAGAAGTTGATGAGAAGGAAGTTGCCATCTTAGGCGAACTTCCAGGAAATAACTGTGGTGGTTGTGGTTATGCCGGATGTTCCGGACTTGCTGCAGCGATCGCAAAAGGTGAAGCACCAGTCAACCAGTGTCCGGTCGGCGGAGCTCCAGTTGCAGCTAAGATCGGTGCAATCATGGGTGTAGATGCAGGTGCAGGTGAGAAAAAAGTTGCTTTCGTAAAATGTGCAGGAACCTGTGACAAGACACAGAAAGATTACGAGTATACTGGTAATGAGGATTGTGCATCTATGATGTTCGTTCCAAACGGTGGACCAAAGGCATGTAACTATGGATGTTTAGGTTTTGGCTCCTGCGTAAAGGCATGTCCGTTTGATGCAATCCATATCGTAGATGGTATAGCGCTGGTTGATAAAGAAGTATGTAAGGCATGTGGTAAATGTGTGGCTGCCTGCCCGAAACACTTAATCGAGCTGGTTCCTTACTCAGCAAAACATATTGTTCAGTGTAGTTCTAAGGATGTCGGCAAGAATGTAATGAAGGCATGTTCCGTTGGATGTATCGGATGTCATCTCTGTGAGAAGAACTGTCCGAAGGATGCCGTACATGTCATTGACAATGTAGCATATATTGATCAGGAAAAATGTGTCGGATGTGGTATCTGTGCACAGAAATGTCCGAAGAAGATTATTCTTTAATTTAAGTACAATTAGAAGAACAAAAGAACAGGCTGCTCAAAGCGGTCTGTTCTTTTGTATATTATTTTATAAACATTCAAAAAAATAAGTGATAAAAAATTGTTATTAACACAAAAATATGATAAAATATCACTATAACAATATATTTTTTGTGAAAATTATACAAAGCGGGTGGACAAAATGGAACTTATTTACGCAAATGATAATTGTACCGGATGCAACAAATGTGTAAGAGATTGTCCGGTGCTGATCGCCAATGTTGCAACAGATGCAGGAAAGGTAACAGTTGACTCTGAAAAATGTATTGCATGTGGGGCATGTTTTGATGCATGTGAGCATAATGCCAGAGAATATCAGGATGACACAAAATCATTTTTTACAGCATTAGAAGCAGGAAAAAAGATTTCTGTTATTTTAGCTCCTGCATTTTTGGCAAATTATCCGCATGAGTATAAAAAGGTACTTGGATATCTGAAGAAAAAAGGTGTAAATCATATTTACAGTGTTTCTTTCGGTGCAGATATCACGACATGGGGATATTTAAAATATATTACAGAACATCAGTTTCTGGGTGGCATTTCCCAGCCATGTCCGGCAGTTGTCAATTATGTGGAAAAATATATTCCGGAATTACTGCCGAAAATGATGCCGATTCATAGTCCGATGATGTGTATGGCAATTTACATAAAAAAATATTTAAAATGTGATGATGAACTTGCATTTATCAGTCCTTGTATCGCAAAGAATACAGAGATTACAGATCCAAATTGCTATGGCTATGTAAAATATAATGTGACATTTAAAAAGCTTTTTGAAACGATTGGAAATAAATATCAGGGCTGTAAGGAATATGAGGACGAACTGGAATATGGCATGGGTGCTCTTTATCCGATGCCGGGTGGTTTAAGAGAAAACGTAGAACATTTCCTTGGAAAAGAACAGGTGGTAAGACAGGTAGAAGGCGAAAAGGAAGCCTATCGCTATCTGCATGAGTATTTAGAACGTATCAAAAAGAATAAGAGACAGCCGTTTATGGTCGATATTTTAAACTGCTCTAAGGGATGCATCTATGGAACAGCTACTGAGTTAGAGCGCAATACGGATGATGTTATGCTCACACTCAGTGATATGAGAAACAAAACGGCAAATGCAGGAGCAGACGCGAAAAGAGGATTGTTTGGCAAGAAGACAAAGAATGGTTCACCATGGGACGAATCCGTACCGGAGAAGGATCGTTTGGTAAATCTGATGAAAGCATTTGAAGATTTAGATATCAATGATTTTGTACGCAAATATACAAACAAAAGTGTTGAGATTAAAGAGCCTGCGGAGCATGAAATGCAGGAGATTTTTGCTTCCATGAATAAGACGGATGCTGCCAGCCAGAAAATGAATTGTGAGTCCTGTGGTTATTCTTCCTGTCGCAATATGGCAAGGGCAATTTATAATGGTGTAAATGTCAAGGAAAACTGTGTACATTATGTCAAGAGTGTTGCGGAGAATGAAAAAGAAAAGATCCAGAATCTGATGGAAGAGGAACAGCAGAAACAAGAAATTCATAATCAGAAACTTGCCGATATTACAGAACAGTTTGTATCTTTGAGTGAAAATATTGATCAGCTGGGTGACGCGAATGAAACTTCGGCAAATGAGGCGACCACGCTTGCACAGCATATTCAGGAGATCTCCAATTTCTGTCAGGAGTTAAACAGTTCATTGGCAACGATGTCTGATTTTATCAATATTTATAAAGCAAGCAATGAGGATATTTCTTCCATAGCAGGGCAGACAAATCTTCTTTCCCTGAATGCTTCCATAGAGGCGGCAAGGGCTGGAGAGGCTGGACGTGGATTTGCAGTAGTTGCAAGTGAGATACGTGAATTGTCCGATTCGACGAAAAAACTGATTGTAGAGAACAATGCAAAAGCAGAAGAAATCATTCCTAAGATTAATGCAAGCATTGATTCTATCAAAGATCTGATTGAAAATATCAATGAAATGAATGAGAAGGTGGCAACGATTGCAGCAACATCGGAGGAAATTTCGTCACAGACATCCTGTGTACAGAGTATGGCAGATGAACTGCGTGATGCGGTAGAAAATATTTAAGCAAATAGAATTGGTTTGCATAAAAATCAGTAAAAAGGTGACATTACGTTTCCTGCCAATATTATATGACATAAAAAACATCCGGCAACTAAAAAAGGTCTGCCGGATGTTTTTTGATCAAATAGATTTAAAACTGATTTTGTGTAAATATTACAAGCTCCTGCATCTTTGAGGCAATAGTATCAAGGATATCTGTATTTTTATTTTCGGCTTCTAATGTTTCGTGTGCATGAGCAGTAAGCTCTTCTGAGATGGCAGAGAGTGTCTGGACGGAATCAGAAATGACCTGGTTTGCATCTTTTAACTCTGAGGTACTTACGGTCAGGTTCTGGATACCACTCTGAATGGAGAGCGTGTTTTCTTGAATCGAGGAGAAACTGTTTGCCGTGTTTTTAGCACTTTCTTTTTCCTGATTGATTCCATCGATCATTTGCTGGATGACTGTGACAACTTCGTTGATAGCTGAAGTAACATTCTGGATCAGTTCCGTGATCTTTACAGTTGCTTCTTTTGTCTGGGAAGCCATTCCGGTAATCTCTGATGCAACCACTGCAAATCCCTTCCCGGCATCTCCGGCTCTTGCAGCTTCAATACTTGCGTTTAATGCAAGCAGACTGGTCTGGGAAGTGATACCGCCGATCAGTTCCACGATAGAATGCATTTCTTCCATGTAATGGTTCAGAGTTTCTAACTTTGATGCGGCATCCACGCTGTTTTGGACAGAGGTATCTACCTGGCTGGCGAGAAGCTGCATGGAACTACTGCCTTCTGTCACGATATCTAAAGTGTGTTTCATGTTTGCATCGATCTGCTGTGTTACATCATTGACGATCACAATCTTATCCTGAATTTCCTGTGTCTGGGAACCCTGTTCCATTACGGCATTCGTTGCTTCGGCAGCACCGCTTGATACTTCCTGCATTGCATGCTGTGTGGTCTGAGCTGCAGTGCTCAATTTATCAAGCTCCTGATGGATGCTGTTGATCTTCTGATTGACGTGGTCTGATAATTCAGAGAGGTTTGCCAGCAGTTTTTCGGACTGTGACTGTGATTCCTCTGCATGCTGTATTTTCTGTGCCATATTGATATTTAATGTCTGTGATGTAAAATAAGAATAAATACCGACCATGATCATGATGACAACCTGGATCACGGCATTGTCCTGTCCGGAGTAGCCAAACTTTCCGGTCTGAGCCCCCATAATTGTAATGATGAGACTTTCGATGACTGTTCCGGTATTGATTATGAGAGAGTATTTGGCATCATTATAAACTGAGATGATTAAGATCATCGGGATAACAAATAAAAATACGAGACCGTTGGTTGCAGTGAAGATTGCAAAACTGTAAAAAACAGCGAAACCGATGGCAACAAGATGCTGGATCGCTGGTGTTTCATGTGACTTATTCCAAAAGAAAAACTCTGCAATAACCGGTCCAAAACCCAAAACTGCGAAGATAATGATATATCCCCAGGTTTGAAGTCCGGAAAGCGCCTGCAGGATACAGAAAAGTGTCATGATACTTGAATCAATCAGATGTGCATACATACAGGTTTTATTATTTCGTTCAAGATCGCTGAAAGTGGTTTGCTTCATAAATAAAGTCTCCTCTTATATATAGTTATTCAGTAGGAATAGTGAAAAAACTTTGGTTCTATTGTACTACTTTTAAGTGGAAGATACAAGAAACTTACGCTGGGCTATTTGAAAATTCTTCTAAATAGGAAAGATAACGTTCAGACAGCTTTACTTTCGTATAAACTTCTGCATATTCCTTTGGCGGGAGTGTATCAACATAATTTTCGGGAAAATCCTTTTTGATTCCGGCAGCCTTTGCGAGATCTACGGCTTTGTTATATGCCACGGCAGCCTTTTCCTCACTGGAATAAGTGCCGACAAGATAATTGCCATTGATGTGGATCATTGTGCGATATTTTGTGATCCCTTTCACGATATGACGCAAGACACCGTGAAAACGATTGATCACAAGAATATTGGCATAGCGATAGTCGTAAGAATCTCCATTTACAAACTGATAATCTCTTCCGGCAACCGCGTATGGACGGATCCCATAACGTGAAAGAATGGAATACTGCATTCCGTAATCACTGACAAAAAGATGTCCCTGCCGCTTCTGGATCTTATGGCTGGAATAATAAAAAAGATCATCAATATCAAATTTTAATTCCTCATGTTCGGAAAGAAAATAGCTGAAATATCCTTTGCGCAGATAGATCGGATTTTTAAAATAAAGTCCATTGTCCCGGAAATTAAGCAGAATGATGATTTTTTCATGAGGGAGAATATTTTTGTGTGAATAGACATTGTCAATGGTTATGACGGCGTCAGAAAGAGTCTGGGATGCTTCCTTATAAGCTAGATGCGCCATTTCTTCTGAAGCAAAACTTCCAAGGCTGATGTGTTTGCCGGAATAATTGATGCTTGTACGATAGTAGATGGTTCCATCTTTTTTTGTGGCAGGAAAAACGCCTTTTAACATAAGAATTCTCCATTTCAAAAAATGTTATGGTGCATTAGTGAGTTGTATTCAGCATATCACGTTTCGAAGCAGGATGCAACCGGCTGCAATTTTGGTAAAATAATATTTTCATACGTTAAAGCATTGACATGAAGCAATCGTTTCCTATATAATGTTTAGAAAGTATTGGGAATCATACGAAAACGTATTGATATAATACCGAACAGTATTAGAACCCCGAAATTTGATTACGATGAATAAAAAGATAAGAGGACGAAGAAAATGGAATTAATGTATGCAAGCACAAGAGACGCAAATGAAAAAGTGACAGCATCACAGGCAATTTTAAAAGGACTGGCAAATGATGGCGGTTTATATGTACCGACTGAGATTCCGTCTTTGGATGTAAGCATGGAAGAACTTTCTAAGATGACTTATCAGGAGACTGCCTATGAAGTGCTCAAACTGTTTCTGACAGATTATACAGAGGAGGAACTGAAAAACTGTATTAATGCTGCCTATGATAGTAAGTTTGATACAGAAGAGATTGCACCGTTGGTGGATGCGGATGGTGCATATTATCTTGAATTGTTCCATGGTCCGACGATAGCTTTTAAAGATATGGCATTATCCATTCTGCCACATCTTCTGATCACTGCTGCAAGAAAGAACAATGTCAAAAATGATATTGTGATCCTGACTGCTACTTCCGGCGATACCGGAAAAGCAGCACTGGCAGGATTTGCAGATGTAAAGGGAACGAAGATCATTGTATTTTATCCAAAGAATGGTGTCAGTCCGGTACAGGAAAAACAGATGGTAACACAGAAAGGTGATAATACCTTTGTTGTCGGTATCCACGGTAACTTTGATCAGGCACAGACCGGCGTTAAGAAAATGTTTTCAGATACAGAACTTGCAAAGGAGATGGATGCTGCAGGATATCAGTTTTCTTCTGCAAACTCGATCAATATTGGACGTCTGGTTCCGCAGATCGCATATTATGTCTATGCATATGCAAAATTATATGCAAACGGTGTGATCGCAAAAGATGAGAAGATTAATATTGTGGTTCCTACCGGTAACTTTGGAAATATCCTGGCTGCATTTTATGCAAAAAATATGGGAATCCCGGTTGCAAAACTGATCTGTGCTTCAAATGAGAACAAAGTCCTTTATGATTTCTTCTCCACAGGCACATATGATAAGAACCGTGAATTTATGCTGACAAGTTCTCCTTCTATGGATATTCTGATCTCCAGTAATTTAGAGCGTCTGATCTACCGTATTGCCGGAGAGGATGCAGCTAAGAATGCGGCATTGATGAAAGAGCTTAATACAACTGGTAAATACGAGATTACATCAGAGATGAAAGAGAAACTTGCTGACTTTTACGGCAATTATGCGAGTGAGAAAGAAACTGCGGATACCATCCGCGATCTGTATGAGAAAACCGGTTATGTGATTGATACACACACAGCAGTTGCTGCATCCGTATATCACAAGTACAAAAAAGACACAAATGATGCGGAAACAAAGACTGTGATCGCTTCCACAGCCAGCCCATTTAAATTCAGCAGAAGTGTTATGGATGCCATTGATCCAAAATATGATTCTTTATCAGAGTTTGAATTAGTGGATGAATTAAGCAGGATCGGTAACGTAAAAATCCCGCAGGCAATAGAGGAGATCCGTAGTGCTGAGGTACGTCATAAGACGGTATGCGAAGTAGAAGAGATGCCAAAGGTTGTAAAACAGTTCCTCGGAATGTAAAAAGAATAGAAAACGGCTGTGCCCAAAGGCACAGCCGTTTTTACTGTTCATAATAACAGTCACTCTATTGTTTATGATGTACCTGTTTACAGTTCATTATGAATCAACTCAAATATAAAATGTATTGTTCCGAATGAATAAACAATCGGTAACATATATGCCTCGTGTTCAAATGTGACCAGTTCATCTGTGACAACATTTGGAACATCAAGCTGCAGTTCAAGCCCCTGTTCGTTTGACATATTAACGTTGAACAGACCATTATGGAGATTTAAGAAATCTTCGAGAGAAGACTGTACATATTCGTCAAAACTGTGAAAATCTTCATCGACATAACGGGATGCAAATGCAATGCAGGTGCTTTCCGGCATATCGATATAAGTACGAATGGAAAATTTACCATTGATCTGCTGCCTGATACAATAGTTTGTCGGATATTCTTTACAAAGTTCAGGGCGAACCGGTGAAAAATCATCCCCGATAAAACGAACGAGATCGTTAAATAAGAGATGCAGGAAAGAAAGCTCTCCAGGTGAAAGCGGACGCTCAGCAATAACAAAGAAATTTTCTACAAGGTGATCTACAATATCCTTCGTTTCAGCGGACATATCTGCATCGTAAAGTTCATTCTCAGACTGATAACCGATGATGAGAGACTGGAGCTGCTCATTATTAATAACACCATCATTTAATAATGCCTGACCAAGAAGTAAGAAATTAGGATTCTGTGTCTGCAGCAGCTCCGTAACCTGAGCTTCTGTCAGATAACCTTCCCGGATGGCAAGTTCACCGAAACGTTTGTCTTCATGTGTCTGCATGATAATTACGCGGTCCACTTCACTGGCTGACATATAGCCTGCATGCATGGCAAGGGTTCCTAATTTTGGATGTTCGTTATTTGCTTCCTGCATGGCATGCATCAGCTGTTCTTTTGTGATCCCGTGTGATAATAAATAGTTTCCGAAAAATTGAGCGTACATGTCTATCTCCCTTCAAATCTTGAAGTAATAATATGTTCGATCTGATCCGCATTGATCGGTTTCTGGATAAAATCACTGGCACCTGCCTCAATGGCTTCGCGGAGCTGGGACTGCGTACCAACAGAAGAGACAATAATGATAGTAGCATCTGGATCAAAATCAGTAATCTCATGTATGACAGCATTGCCATCTTTGATCGGCATAACGATGTCAAGAAATACAAGCGAAGGGGATTCCTTTTTGTAAATATCAATAGCATCCTGTCCGTTTGCAGCCTCTAAAAATGTTGGTGTGCCAAACTGGGAGAGGATATCCTTTAACTGTTTTCTTGCTAAAATAGAATCGTCACTGATGAGAATTTTTGTGTCATCAAATTTCATGGTTTTTTGCCCCCATCTATAAGTATGTTATTTTTATTTTACACTAATCGGCGCAAGAGTTCAATGTTTCTTGACCGAAAATATGGGATTTTATGTAAAAAAACAAAACAAAACGTTCAGTTGCACCAATTTTATATTGTGTTTATAATAAAAATATGGGACAAAAAGAATGTCAAAATAAGAATTTTTATGCTGGAGGTTTAAAATGAAAGTAATGCTTGTATTTGACGCAGTGATTCTGCTTTTTGGGATTTATATGGTGATATCGTCACTTCAGATGAAAAAAAGTGGCAGGATCAATGCTATGGTGATCGCTGAGGAAGAGATGAAAAAATGTAAGGATACGGCGGGATTTATTGCATTTATTTACTGGAGAGAGGCGGTGTTTGGAGGAATCGTGGCACTGGTGGGACTGATTGGTATCATCAACGAACTCACAAATTTCTTAGGAAAACTGACGCTGCTGGAACTTGTGATTTTCCTTGGATCTTTTTTGTGGTTTCAGAACAGTTTAAAGACTGCCAGGGAAAAATTCCTGCATATTTAAGATGTTGATCAGATGGCAGTCACACAGCCATCACATAAGCCGGTTATAGTAATGAATAGAAAAAATGTCAATTTGTGGGAGAAAATGGGACGTTATGGAACGTATTTTAGTTGTAGACGATGAGGACAAGATCCGTGCGATCATTCGAAAATATGGGGAATTTGAAGGATATGAGATCGCGGAGGCACATGACGGAATGGAAGCAGTTGAAATCTGCCGGAAAGAAGATTTTGATCTGATCATACTGGATGTGATGATGCCGGAACTGGATGGCTTTTCCACCTGCCGGGAAATCCGCAAGTTCAAAGAGATCCCTGTCATTATGCTCTCGGCACGCGGCGAGGAGTATGATAAGATCCATGGATTTGAACTCGGAATCGACGATTATGTGGTAAAACCGTTTTCGCCACGTGAACTTATGATGCGCGTAAAAGTTGTAATCAGCAGAAATAATAAAAAAGACGTACGGGACGGACATGAGATCTTTCAGGCAGAAGGTCTGGTTGTTGATTTTACCGGACGAACTGTGACTGTGGATGGCAAGCGTGTGGAAATGTCGCCAAAAGAATACGAACTTTTGTTTTATTTAGTAAGAAACCGCAATATTGCACTTGACCGTGAAAAACTGATCACAGAGGTATGGGGGTATGATTATTATGGTGATGACAGGACTTTAGATACCCATATCAAACTTTTACGGAGCAGTCTGGGTGAATACCGCAAATTTTTAGTGACATTAAGAGGGGTGGGATACCGGTTTGAAGCATGAAAAAATCAGTATTAAATGGAGAGTATTTACCTATCTGCTTGTCTTTACCGGAATACTTCTTGTCGTGTTATGGCTGATCCAGATCTGTTATCTGGATTCGTTCTACACCATGATCAAAAGCAGGGAAGCAGAGCAGGTCACATCGGCGGTTGCAAATATACTGACCTCGGATGAGGATGATAAAGACACTCTGATCCATGACATTGCAGCGAAAAATAATATGGCAGTCTATGTGACAAATACGGATGGAGATGAGATTTGCAGCGCAGAGTATATTGTAAATTCCAGACTTGCGGATATGCCGTCGGAACAGGTACAGTATTATTATGAACAGGCAAAAGAACATGGCGGGATTTTTAAAATCGAATATGAGGGCGGGATCAATCCGGAATTCTGGAGTGAAGATATGCCGGAACCAGAAGATGTGGCAGATGGACCCGGATTCCACGGTTCTTTGCAGAAACGCGGACAGGAACACATCAAAAGTGTGATCTATGTAAAAATTGTAGAGTGTGACGGTCAGGAAGAGATTCTGCTGGTCAATACGCAGCTTACTCCGGTGGATGCAACTGTTAATACACTGCGGATCGAACTGATATGGATCACTGTGATCATGATCCTGCTTTCACTGGGGATCGCTTTTTTAATATCCAGACAGATTTCCAAGTCACTGATCCGGATCAATGAGTCGGCGAAAGCACTTGCCAAGGGAGATTTTGATGTGCGTTTTGAGGGGAAAGATTACCGTGAGGTGGCGGAACTGTCCGACACGCTCAATGCAACGGCGAAAGAACTTGGCAAAAATGAGTCCCTGCGGCGGGAACTGATCGCAAATGTATCGCACGATCTGCGGACACCGCTTACGATGATCATTGCCTATGCAGAGGTCATGCGGGATCTTCCGGGAGAAAATACACCGGAAAATGTCCAGGTAGTGATCGATGAGGCCGGACGCCTGACAAATCTCGTGAATGATATGCTTGATATGTCAAAACTTCAGGCTGGTGTTATGGAAAAAAATGACACAGTATACAATCTGACAGAGAGCATCGAATCTGTTTTAGAGCGCTACAATAAATTAAAAGAGCAGGATGGCTACTGTATTCATTTCGAATATGACGGAAAAGTACAGGTAAAAGCAGATGAATACAAGATTTATCAGGTAATCTACAACCTGATCAACAATGCGATCAATTATACCGGGAAAGATAAAACGGTGTGGGTACGTCAGAAAATTTCAGGGGATAAGGTGCGGATCGAAGTGACAGACAGTGGGGATGGTATTGCAAAAGAGGCACTTCCTTATGTGTGGGACCGCTATTATAAGGTGGACAAGACACATAAACGTGCTGTGATGGGAACCGGTCTGGGACTTTCCATTGTAAAAAATATACTGGAACTTCATCATGCCGGATACGGTGTGGTAAGCGAACCGGGATGCGGTTCGACGTTCTGGTTTGAACTTAAGATAGAATGATAACGGATAAAAAACGCTGACCGGCGGGTCAGCGTTTTTCCATTGGAATATATTCTTTGTGTTCTCCGATGTTTTTGTAAGCAGGCCGCATAATCTTGCCGTTGATGGCAACCTCTTCAAGACGATGGGCACTCCATCCGGCGATTCTGGCGATTGCAAAGATCGGTGTGTAAAGTTCCACCGGAAGTCCTAACATGCTGTAAGCAAAGCCACTGTAAAAATCGACGTTTGGGCTGACACCTTTATAAATCTGACGCTCGTCTGCGATAATTTTTGGTGCTAAGCGTGATACGGCATCATACAGAGCAAACTCTTTTTCATAACCTTTTTCGGCAGACAATTTTTCTACAAAAGAACGGAAAATGCGGGCACGGGGATCTGAAAGGGAATATACAGCATGCCCCATGCCATAGATCAGACCGGCGTGATCAAAGGCTTCTTTATGTAGTAAGGCTCTTAAATAACGACTGATTTCTTCCTCATCGCTCCAGTCGGAGAGATTCTCTTTCATATCCTCAAACATACGGACAACCTTGATGTTGGCACCGCCGTGTTTCGGACCTTTTAGGGAACCTAAGGAAGCAGCGATCACAGAATAGGTGTCCGTTCCGGATGACGATACCAGATGCGTGGTAAATGTGGAGTTATTTCCACCACCATGTTCCATGTGAAGGATCAGTGCGGTATCTAAAAGCTTTGCTTCTAAAGGAGTAAACTGGCTGTCCGGACGCAGAATATGCAGAATGTTTTCTGCGGTGGAATACTCAGCTTTTGGCGGATGGATAAAAAGGCTTGCACCGTCATGGTAATGTTTGTAAGCCTGATAACCGTATACCGAAAGAAGCGGGAACAGACTTATAAGCTGTAAACACTGTCTGAGTACATTCGGAAGCGAAATGTCATCCGCAAGGTCATCATAGGAATAAAGTGTGAGAACACTCCTTGCGAGTGTGTTCATCATATCTTTGCTTGGGGCTTTCATAATAATATCACGGACAAAACTGGTAGGAAGGGTACGATATTCACTGAGCATTTTCGTAAATTCCGTTAATTCCGTCCGGGTAGGAAGTTTCCCGAAAAGAAGCAGATAAGTGCATTCCTCAAAGCCAAAATGACTGTTTTCCGATGTGCCGTCGATAATATCTTTGACATTATAACCGCGGTAATAAAGCTCGCCGTCTGCCGGACGCAGCTTGCCGTCAATCATCTTTGTGGAGCATACATCAGAAATTTCTGTAAGACCGACTAAAACACCTTTACCGTTAATATCGCGGAGACCGCGTTTGACATCGTATTTTGCATAGAGAGCAGGATCAATTCTGGCACACTGCTCACTGAGCTTTGACAGATGCTGTAATTCGTGGGTGATTTCGCAGAAACGATTGGTAGTCATAAATAACCCTCCATGTTTTTTAATTCATTACTTTATAGCGATAAAGCATTTTAATCATCATATCATAAGTATTTCTTATGGCACAAGAGTTTTCTGAAAAAACTTTTCATGAAAGCCGTTTTCGGGTAAAATGAGAACAAATCATTGAATGTTATACATAAATCAGGAGGAAAAACAGATGGATATAAAGAAACTGGCACAGGAATCGATTGCTGCAAAAGAATTTGCCTATACGCCGTATTCACATTTCAGGGTAGGAGCTGCACTTCTTACAAAGGATGGCGGGATATACCGGGGATGCAATATCGAAAATGCCGCATATACACCGACAAACTGTGCGGAGAGGACCGCTTTTTTTAAGGCTGTATCGGAAGGAAAAAAAGAATTTACTGCGATTGCGATCAATGGGGATGCCAATGACTATCTTTATCCGTGTGGAGTGTGCCGCCAGGTTATGGCAGAATTCTGTGATCCGGAAACATTTCAGGTAATCCTGGTAAATACGCCGGATGATTTTAAAATATTTACATTAGAAGAATTATTGCCGGGGGCATTCACAAAGCAGGATATTACAAAAGCCACCGGGAAAGAATTGTAAAATATACCAGGAAAACTTGACAGATGCTACGGAAAATAGGATAATTTTTGCGGATATGTTTGAAATCTGAAACAAAAGAGATAAAGGAGAAACAGACGGATGCAGGAGAGTTATGGAACAAGTCCCAGTGGAAATTTAAAAGAAGCTGTACGGGGCATCAGTAATCCGGCATTTTTGATTCTGATGTCGAACGCAGAACAGTTTGAAACACATGTAGCTGAACTTGAAGAATTATATCCGGGCGTACCAAGCATCGGATGCATTGGAATGAGTTACCAGACCAGTGTGACGGAAAAAGGTGTCAGTGTGACAGCATTTGAGGGTGTAGAGGCTGTGACGGATGTACTAGAGCAGGCATCCATTATGCCGGTGAAATATATAAGCAGGGTGGAAAAGGCGCTGCAGAAGATAAATGCATCATCTGAGAATACTGTATGTATCGATTTTTGTACAGGAAACGATGCAGCAGTTCTTACGACTATGTACAGTATCCTTGAAAAAAAGAAAATATCACTGACCGGCGGAACCGGGGATGGTGGAAAGGTTTCCGTAAATGGCACAGTATATACAGATGCGGATGTGTTTGCATTTGTAAAAAATAATGGCGGCAAAGTCAGGGTTTACAAGGAAAATATTTATTATCCGAACCCACAGTACCGTTTTATTGCATCAAAGACAGACCGCAGCAAATACACAGTCGGCGAATTGAACGGAAAGCCGGCAAGACAGGCGTATCAGGATACGCTGGGAATCAGAGAACAGGATATTGTCAACCAGACATTTAAAAATCCGCTGGGCAAAAAGAACGGAAAGGATATCTGTATTATCTCTATCAGGGAAGTAGCAGGAAATGGTCTGTGCTGTTATCGCCAGGTCAATGATTCCGATGTACTTTATCTGCTTGAGACAAATGATTATCCTTCTATTGTCGAAGAAACAGTGCGACAGATTAAAGGAGATTTCGGAAGAATTTCCGGTATTTTTTCTATAAACTGTATTTTCCGCTATCTGTTCTTCTCCCAGGAACGTTATATGGATCAGTATTTAAAAACAATGGGAACACTTGGCATGCATGCAGGTCTGGTTGGCTTTGGAGAACACTACAACAGCCAGTTTGTAAACCAGACCATGTCCTGTGTGGTATTTGAGTAGGGGGAAAAGTGCAGATGTTTCAATTCAAAAAACAGGTAAAAGAGACCAAAGAACAGGTGCTGCAGACGGAAGAAAAATTAAATCTGCATCCGTTGATACATGTATCGGACAGCCTGCTTGACTACCATAAAAAGTTATCATTGACGGAAGTAAATTCGCTGGATGAATTACAGGAGATTCAGAATACATTTCAGACCGTTTTAGAGGAAAACAAACAGCTGAAAGAGAAGCTTGGTTCTTTTCATGAGACGTTTGAGACAGTTGGTGAGACATCCGGACAGTTTGCCGGTGTAAGGGAAGATATCACAAAAGCGGTGGAAGAGGCACAACAGAAAGTTGGCAGCTTAAAGGAGAGTTCTGGGGAAGTGCAGGAACATTTTGACGAGATCCAGCGCACATTTGAAGATTTTCAGGCTTCTGTACAGAAAATCAAGCAATGTATGGGACAGATCATTTCAATTGCCAATCAGACCAATATGCTCGCACTGAATGCGTCAATTGAGGCGGCGCGTGCAGGAGAGCAGGGAAAAGGTTTTGCTGTTGTCGCAGAGGAAGTAAAAAATCTGGCAAGTGAGATCAAAAGTCTTGTCAGTTCCGTAGATGGAAGTATTGTCGAAGTGGAACAGGATACGGAAAATTTGAATCACAGTATCACAACATCGAAAGAATCGCTCGGGAAGAGTTTAGAGAGTGCAGATGAAACCTATGAAGTGTTTGACCGCATCACAACAGCAGCCGGCGGAGCAGATCAGGTGCAGCAGGAAATCGCAAAGGTGCTTGATGATTCAAGAGAAAAATTAGCCGATGTAAACGGTTCACTTGAGCGTGAAAAAGCAGAGTATGATACGGTGTGCCTACACATAGAACGTGCAAATGATCTTGGAACCCAAAAGAGTACCATGTTTGAAAATATGGAGAATTTACTGGTGCAGATCGCTCCGATTGTAAAAGAGTTGGAACGGAAGAATTGATGACATTATTTTACAAAAACTGATTGACAAAAAAATAACATTGTGTATATTTATATTAGCGGAATTTTTTAAAAAATACCCTGATTATTTTAAAGGAAAGAGGTTAAAGAGCAATGGCAAATATTGATTTAAGCAAGTATGGCATTACCGGAGTAACAGAGATCGTTCACAATCCTTCTTACGAGATGTTATTCGAGGAAGAGACCAAAGCAGGTCTTGAGGGTTATGAGGTTGGTAAGGAAACAGAACTTGGTACAGTTAACGTTATGACTGGTATCTATACAGGACGTTCCCCGAAAGATAAATATATCGTTATGGACGAGAATTCAAAAGACACTGTATGGTGGAATTCACAGGAATATCCAAACGATAACCATCCTATGTCAGAGGAAACATGGGCAGCAGTGAAAGATCTTGCAAAGAAAGAACTTTCAAACAAGAGACTGTTCGTAGTAGATGCTTTCTGTGGAGCAAATAAAGATACACGTATGGCAGTTCGTTTCATCGTTGAGGTTGCATGGCAGGCTCATTTCGTAACAAACATGTTCATCAAGCCAACAGCAGAAGAATTTGAGAACTTTGAGCCGGACTTTATCGTATACAATGCTTCAAAAGCAAAAGTTGAGAACTACAAAGAGTTAGGTCTTAACTCAGAGACATGTGTTGCATTCAACATTACATCCAAAGAGCAGGTTATCGTCAATACATGGTACGGTGGAGAGATGAAGAAAGGTATGTTCTCTATGATGAACTACTATCTCCCACTTAAAGGCATCGCTTCCATGCACTGTTCAGCAAACGCTGATATGAACGGCGAGAATACAGCAATCTTCTTCGGACTTTCCGGAACAGGAAAGACAACACTTTCTACAGATCCGAAACGTCTCTTAATCGGTGATGATGAGCACGGCTGGGATGACAACGGTGTATTCAACTTCGAGGGTGGATGCTATGCAAAGGTTATCGGTCTTGACAAAGAGTCTGAGCCGGATATCTACAATGCAATCAAACGTAACGCACTGTTAGAGAACGTTACTGTTGATGCAAACGGAAAGATTGATTTTGATGACAAGAGCGTTACAGAGAACACTCGTGTATCTTACCCAATCAACCACATTACAAATATTGTAAAACCTGTATCTTCTGCACCGGCTGCAAAGAACGTAATCTTCTTATCAGCAGATGCATTTGGAGTACTTCCTCCAGTATCTATCCTGACACCAGAGCAGACACAGTACTACTTCCTGTCTGGATTCACAGCAAAGCTTGCTGGTACAGAGCGTGGAATCACAGAGCCGACACCTACATTCTCAGCTTGCTTCGGACAGGCATTCTTAGAGCTGCATCCTACAAAATATGCAGAAGAGCTTGTTAAGAAGATGGAGAAGAGCGGCGCTAAAGCATACCTTGTAAATACAGGATGGAATGGAACAGGAAAGAGAATCACAATCAAGGATACAAGAGGAATCATCGACGCTATCCTTTCTGGTGATATTCTTAAAGCTCCAACAAAGAAGATCCCAATGTTCAACTTCGAGGTTCCTACAGAGCTTCCAGGTGTAGATTCAGGTATTCTTGACCCACGTGACACATATGCAGATGCATCTGAGTGGGAGACAAAAGCAAAAGATCTTGCTGACAGATTCATCAAGAACTTTGCTAAATATGAAGGAAACGACGCTGGTAAAGCATTAGTTTCTGCAGGTCCTCAGAAATAAATCATATTGATGTGGATTTTGATCGGGTGTGACTGGTTCACACCCGATTTTTTTGCTTTTTGTTTTAATGATGGGGTAAGTGTTAAAATAAATGACAGGAATTTTATGGAAAAGGGGGAATGATTGTTATGCTGACATATGGAATTGACTGGGATGACGTGATCTCGGATCTGAACACCCATGCGATACAGCTTGCCAATGGGGAACATGGTTTAGATCTGAAACTGGAAGATATCAATTCATGGGAAAATGTTGGCAAGGCATCGGTTATCAAGCAGTATTATCAGGACGAACGCATTTATCGAATGCAGACTGTGACCGATGAAGCCAGAAATTTCATACATGAATTGCAGAAAAAGGGGAAAGTATATATTATCACAGCAATCGCTCCACAGTTTATGAGTCTGCGGGCAAAACAGATATTGACGGCATTTCCGGATTTCCCGGAACAGAATATTATTATGGGTTTTCAGAAGTCACTGGTTCATTTTGATGTTACCCTGGATGACGGCCCGCATAATATTTTAAAGAGTTGTGCAAAATATCCGGTTTTAATGCGGCGCCCATGGAATGAATCACTCAGTGGGATTCTTTCCGTAAACCATTATGGAGAGTTTTTACAGCTGATCGATCAGATCAAAGAATCGATGCTGTTAGATAAAAAGCCGGTTTCTTTACCGTCTGTGATAGCTTTAGTCGGTCCATCCGGTTCTGGGAAAAATGAACTTGCAAAAAGACTTGAGAGGGCAGGAACAGGCAGGATTGTTCATTCTTATACGACGGGAACAGCAGATGGAATCCATCAGAGACTTTCCGCAGAAGAATTTAAAAATAAAAAAAATGATTTTGTGACAGTAACTGTGTATGCTGGCAATAAATATGGAATATCAGCATCAGATATTGCCAGAATGATAAAGGATGGGGTAAGTCCGATCGTACCGCTTGATATTGGAGGCGCGATATCCATGAAACGGCTGTTTGCGACCTCGATCTTATTTTGCAGAAGCAGCCGCGAAAAGATGATTTCAAGTATTTTAGAAAAAGATATCAGTAATCAGGAGAAGATGTACCGCTTATTATCGTTGGAAAATGAAATTGACAATGAGGAACTCTGTGACTTTTCCATACGGACAGATGATATGGAGGAAGCTGTTGAACAGGTAAAGCAGCTTTTGTCAATAGAGAAAATAGATAGAAAGTAAAACAAAATTTGGCACTAATTTATAGTTGCGAAATAGGGCATATTAAAGTATAATAAGACTATCAAAAACGGCCTGGGATGTGCGACACCCTACATTTTTGAACCTACATTTACTTTTATGGGATTCTTATATTCGAAGGCAGATGTCAAGCCATCAGTACTTCGGTACGTGAGCAGTGGAAGACAGAAACCAACGTGCGGTTACCCACCTAGCGGTCGCTAGGAGTCAAAAACGTAGGAAACGGCATTTTGGGTTTATACAAAAGATCATATGGTACAGAAGATTTTTAAAGTACAGAAGAAGTAAAGAGTACAAAAGAAAGTTTACTGTACAGAAGAATATTCGGTATACAGATGAAAAATCATTGATATACAAAGGAATATTTAAAAATACGAAGAGAAGCTGCTTTGAAATATAAGCAGCTTCTTTTATGTAATAAAATGACGGAAATCAAAGGTATTTGATACAGAAACGGAGATTAGCGTGAAAAAAAGAAATATGCCAAAAATTTCGGCAGTAATATTAGCGGTTTTAATTTGTGTGTTTGCAGGAATACTGATAGGAAAACTGAAGGAAAATTATGATCTGGAAATTTTTTCGGAAAATTATATCAGCGTTGATGAAGTAAAGCAGGAACTGATTTTTACCGTATATTCACAGGAAGAGTGGGACGAATGGTTTGAGGGCGGAAAAAAAGATTATCTGACAGGGGCAGTGCTGGATGAGCTGTTAAAAAGACTTGGAGTTTCGGAACAGATTGATTTTTCGGAAAAAAGAAAAAATGCTGCCGTTTCTCGTACAGAATGGAACCAGATATATGCGCAGATCCTTGCGTTTCTTGATATGGAACAAAGCGTAAAAAAAGAAACACTGCTTGTGCTAAACCGTATGGAAATGGAAGATCAGACAGTTCTGGTCACGAATCAGGGAGATTTTTATACGAAACTGCAGAATACATATTTTACGGACTGGATGTCCTATGATGTTTATATAAAAGAGGATCAGTGCATTGGAATTGCACAGGTGTCAGAGCAGGAACAAACGATTGAAAATGCATATCTGAAATCCTGTCAGGATGAAAAAATCAGTTTTTTATTTGCAGGTGCCGTCTATGAAAAAGAGTTACAGGAGAGATGGATATCCTGTGAACCGGGAGTATGTGATCTGGTATTTCGGGATGGAGCGCTTACTGCAATCAAAACAAAACAGGATATCATACAGGGACAGATGTTATCCTATGATGATTCTGAGATCGAGATTGAAGATTATGGAAGAATCCACCACAATGGGAAGCTTCCGGTTTACCAGACCTATGGAGATGTGTCTGAAAAATCCATATCGGATGTCGTTTTGGGCAATATGAATGTGGCTTATGTGACTGCGGGAAAGGAAGTCTGCGCAATTCTTATTTTACAGCCGGCTGATATCAAAAATATCCGTGTTCTTCTGCTATCGGATGACGGAACAAATATCCGGAGCGATGTTTATCTGAAATGTTCGACAAATGCAGATATAACTTGTGGTGATGAAACGAAAAGCGCCGGATCTGAGGAACTCCTTCATCCGGCAGATACACTGACGATGGCACCGGGAAAAACCTTTATCGTAAAACCGGAGTCGGAAGACGGTAAGATCTATCTGTGCAATGGAAATGGAACGGCTGTATCAAATGGTTATGCGGGGACGATTGAGGTACGCAGCACAGAGAATGGATATACGGTTGTCAATGAACTGCCGTTAGAGGAATATCTGTATGCGGTCGTGCCGAGTGAGATGCCATCAAGCTTTTCTCCGGAAGCGCTTAAGACACAGGCGGTGTGTGCGCGCAGTTATGCCTATATGCAGCTGATGCGGGCGGATCTGGCGGCTTACGGTGCACATATCAATGACAGCACCTCCTACCAGGTTTATAACAAAGTAGAAAAGACAAAGGAATCTGTCGCCGCTGTGGATGCGACATGCGGGCAGGTGCTGACCTGGAACGGAAAAGTTGTGGAGGCATATTATTTTTCGACTTCCATGGGTTACACAGACACCGCGAAGATCTGGAATGTGGATGATCCGTCGTCCTATGGCTATCTGAAAAAAGCATGCTTAAACCAGGCGGATGCTGACATAGATTTGTCGGATGAAACTGCATTTTCCAAGTACATCAAGAGCAGTGCGGATGGATATGACAGCGATATCCGTTATTACAGGTGGTTTGCAACGGCAGATTTATCGGATAAGACAGAAACGGTGAATGAGATCTTAGCGGCAAGACATTCCATTTCACCAAAAAATGTGTTATATTATGAATCTGACGGTACGACGGAGATGGATGTCGCCGCTGCCGGGGAGAAAATGGGAGCCATTACCGGAATGTCAGTGGAAGCAAGAAGCAGTTCCGGTTCGATTCTTACATTAGATCTTACTTATGAATGCGGCATTGTGAAAATAAAAACAGAGTACAACATCCGCAAGATTTTAGGCTGTATGGTGAAAAAAATTGTCTACGCAGATGCAACGGAATCAGAGAATATTACGATGCTGCCAAGTGCATTTTCAACCGTCGAGAAACAGGAAGACGGGACATATCTGCTGTCCGGCGGTGGTTATGGGCACGGACTCGGAATGAGCCAGAATGGGGCAAACGGAATGGCAAAAGCCGGTATGGGCTATCAGGATATCTTAAATTATTTTTATCAGGATATTACCGTGGAAACAATCGGAGAGATGGAAGGAAAAGAGACATTATGATCTGGAAGATTATAGGAAATGTGATGTCGTTTATGGGAAAATGTAAACGGGATAAGATCAATGCATATTCTGCGCAGTCTGCGTTTTTTATTATATTATCACTGATCCCGTTTCTTATGGTTTTCTCATCCCTGTTACAGTATACTTCCGTGACAGAGGGGACGCTTTTAAAAATCATTGAGAGAGTTATGCCGGAATACATAGCACCATTTCTTATTTCACTGATTGATGAGGTATACAACAGATCAGCAGGCATTATTTCCATTACGGCGATCGTTGCAATCTGGTCAGCAGCAAAAGGTGTGCAGTACATGACGGATGGACTCAATTCGGTCAATGATCTGGAGGAAACAAGAAATTGGCTTGTACTGCGGATGTGGGCAGTTGTGTATACGGTGATTTTTCTGGTAGCTATTGTGTTTACACTGTTAGTCATTGTTTTTGGTAATTCTCTCCAAAAACTGGCATCGCAGTATATCCCGTTACTGCGGCATGCGGTAGATCTTTTGGCACATTTTCGGGGACTTATCATGCTGGTCATGTTAATTGTTTTCTTTGATGTGATATTTACAGCATTGCCGAATAAAAAGCTGACTTTTAAAAGTCAGATCCCAGGGGCTGCGATCTGCGGTGTGGCGTGGTATATTTTTTCTATCGGTGTTTCCATCTATGTGGATTATTTTAACGGTTTTTCCATGTATGGAAGCCTGACGACGATCGCCCTCATCATGCTGTGGCTTTATTTCTGTATGTATATCATGATGATGTCGGCGGAAGTAAATGTCATTTTCAATGACAGTATCCGCAAGTGGCTGCTCAAAGAGAAAGAGAAGAAAAAGAGAAAAAACTCTTGAACTAATAAATTGCCTGTGCTACAATGCAATACAGAGTGAAAATAAAAGAAAAGGCATTGAACGTGATTAGTAGTGCACTATAATTCTTTCAGAGAGAGTGGGTCACCGGCTGAAAACCCATTTAAGACAAGGTAGGAAGCGAAGTTCGCACGGGAGCTGCATTTGTGAAATGACAGTAGCAGATGACGTCCATGCACGTTACGCATGTTAAGAGCTTTTTGTCAATATTCGTGGCAGAAAGAATCAGGGTGGTATCGCGGAATCATTCGTCCCTGGACGAATGACTCCGCGTTTTTTGTTGCTGAAACAAATCCACCACAGGAAATTGTGTCACAAAAATAATTTGTGAGACAAATATCTGAAAGAAATAATGCAGAATGGAGATTATCATGAAAGAAAAATTGCAGAAAATCAGAGAAGATGCGATCCGCCAGATCGAAGAATCCGGCGATCTGTCGAAATTGAATGATGTGCGTGTTGCGGTTCTTGGAAAAAAAGGAGAACTGACCGCAGTATTAAAGAGTATGAAAGATGTCAGTCCGGAGGAGCGTCCGTTAGTCGGACAGCTTGTCAATGAGACGAGAGAGAGCATCGAGAAGATTTTAGATGAGACAAAGAAAAAGTTAGAGGCAGCGGAGTTAGATGCAAAACTGCGCAGAGAAGTCATCGATGTGACGCTTCCGGCAAAGAAAAATAATGTCGGACACCGTCATCCGAACACGATCGCTTTAGAAGAGGTAGAGCGCATCTTTACCGGAATGGGTTACGAAGTGGTAGAGGGACCGGAAGTAGAGTATGATTATTATAACTTTGAGGCTCTTAATATCCCGGCAAACCATCCGGCAAAGGACGAGCAGGATACGTTCTATATCAATGACAAGATCGTGCTCCGTACACAGACATCTCCGGTACAGGTCCGTGAGATGGAAAAAGGACATCTCCCGATCCGTATGATCGCACCGGGCCGCGTATTCCGTGCCGATGAGGTAGATGCGACACATTCTCCGTCTTTCCATCAGATTGAGGGACTTGTCGTTGATAAAAAAATTACATTTTCTGATTTAAAGGGAACACTTGCAGAGTTCGCAAGACAGTTGTTCGGACAGGATACCAAAGTAAAATTCCGACCGCATCATTTCCCATTTACAGAGCCATCTGCCGAGATGGACGTGACCTGTTTTAAATGCGGCGGGAAAGGATGCCGTTTCTGTAAGGGTGAAGGATGGATTGAGATTTTAGGCTGTGGTATGGTACATCCGCGTGTACTGCGCATGAGCGGCATTGATCCGGAAGAATACTCAGGCTTTGCTTTTGGCATCGGATTAGAACGTATTGCACTGCTCAAATATGAGATCGATGATATGCGTCTGCTCTATGAAAATGATCAGAGATTTTTAAATCAGTTCTAGGAAAAAGATAGGAGAATATAGCATTATGAATACTTCATTAAAGTGGATCAAAGACTTAGTTCCAGGTCTTGACTGTACACCACAGGAATATATGGATGCCATGACATTATCCGGCTCTAAGGTAGAAGGATATGAGAACATGGATGAGGATCTTGATAAAATTGTGATCGGACAGGTAAAAAGCATTGAGAAACATCCGGATGCGGATAAACTTGTGATCTGCCAGGTAGATATCGGAACGGAGACAATACAGATTGTGACAGGTGCTCCGAATGTGACTGAAGGGTGCAAAGTACCGGTTGTATTAGACGGTGGAAAAGTTGCCGGAGGTCATGACGGCAGCAAGACCGAGGGCGGTATTAAGATCAAAAAAGGAAAACTGCGCGGTGTGGAGTCAAACGGTATGATGTGCTCCATCGAGGAACTTGGTTCAAACAGAGATATGTTCCCACTTGCACCGGAAAACGGTTTATATATCCTGCCGGAAGATGCTCCGGTCGGAGAGAGCGCTATCAGTTATCTTGGATTAGATGACACGGTTGTGGAATATGAGATCACTTCAAACCGAGTAGACTGTTTCTCTATTTTAGGTATTGCGAGAGAGGCGGCAGCTACGTTCGGAAAAGAGTTTGTTTCTCCGGTTGTGACAGAAACAGGCAATAATGAAGATGTTAACGATTACATCAAAGTATCTGTAAAAGATGATAAGCTCTGTTCCCGTTACACCGCAAGAGTGGTAAAAAATATCAGGATTGCACCGTCGCCGGAATGGATGCAGTGCAGACTGCGTGCGCAGGGAATTCGCCCGATCAATAACATTGTAGATATCACAAACTATGTGATGGAAGAGTATGGACAGCCGATGCATGCCTATGACCTTGACACGATCGAGGACAGAGAGATCGTAGTAAGACGCGCTGCAAAGGGTGAGCAGTTTGTGACTTTAGACGGTCAGGAACGCACCTTAGATGACTCTGTATTAATGATCTGTGATGGAAGAAAAGCCATCGGTATTGCAGGTATCATGGGTGGAGAAAACTCCATGATCACGGACAATGTTAAAACAATGCTGTTTGAAGCTGCATGCTTCGATGGAACAAATATCCGTCTGTCAGGAAGAAAGATTGGTCTGCGTACAGATGCTTCCGCAAAATTTGAAAAAGGCTTAGATCCAAACACAGCGATCGAGGCAATGAACCGTGCATGCCAGCTTATAGAGGAACTTGGTGCCGGAGAAGTTGTCGGCGGCGTTGTGGATGTTTACCCGAATGTCAAAGGGGATAAACGTATTCCATTCGAGCCGGAGAAATACAACAAACTACTTGGAACGGACATTGCAAAAGAGACAATGCTGGCTTATTTCTCAAAGATCGACCTCGGCTATGATCCGGCTTCGAACGAAGTGATCGTTCCATCCTGGAGACAGGACTTAGAGTGTGACGCCGACCTTGCAGAGGAAGTGGCAAGATTCTTCGGTTATGATAAGATTCCGACCACACTGCCAAGCGGTGAGGCTACCACAGGAAAACTTACCTTCAAACTCCGCATCGAGGCAGTAGCAAGAGAGATCGCAGAGTTCTGCGGATTTTCACAGGGCATGACGTATTCCTTTGAGAGCCCGAAAGTATACGATAAATTATTACTGCCACAGGATTCACCGCTCCGCAAAGCGGTTGTGATCAGCAATCCGCTCGGAGAGGATTTCTCTATCATGAGAACGATTTCCTTAAATGGTATGCTGACATCACTTTCCACAAACTTTAACCGCAGAAATAAAAACGTGCGTCTGTATGAACTTGGAAATATTTACCTGCCAAAACAGGTACCGGTAACAGAGCTGCCGGAAGAGCGCATGCAGTTTACACTTGGTATGTACGGAGAGGGTGACTTCTTTACCATGAAGGGTGTGATCGAGGAGTTCCTTTACAAAGCAGGAATGAAGCTGAAACCGGAATATGATCCGGAAGCCGGAAAACCATTCTTACATCCGGGACGTCAGGCAAATGTTGTTTATGATGGCACTGTGATCGGTTATCTCGGTGAGGTTCATCCGACGGTTGCTGCAAATTATGCAATCAAAGAGCGCGTTTATGTTGCAGTACTTGATATGCCAGAGATCGTATCCCGCGCATCTTTCGACCACAAATATGAGGGAATCGCTAAATTCCCGGCTGCAGCCAGAGATATCTCCATGGTTGTTCCGAAGAAAGTGCTTGCAGGCGATATCGAGAAGATCTTCGATGAAAAGGGCGGTCAGTTCTTAGAAAAATACGATCTGTTTGATATCTATGAGGGAGCACAGATCAAACCGGGATATAAATCAATCGCATACTCCTTGTCTTTCCGTGCAAAGGACAGAAACTTAGAGGATGCCGATATCACTGGTGCAATGGATCGAATCGTGAAAGCACTTGAGCATGTTGGTGCGGAATTAAGAAAATAGGATTGAGAATCATGGACGTAAAAGATTTTTATTATGACCTGCCACAGGAACTGATCGCACAGGACCCGTTAGAGGACCGTTCCAGTTCGCGGCTGATGGTATTGGATAAAAATACCGGTGAAGTGACACATCGTGTTTTTAAGGATATTACAGATTATTTAAGACCGGGAGACTGCCTTGTCATTAACAATACGAAAGTAATTCCTGCAAGACTGTACGGAGTAAAAGAGGGCACAGAGGCAAAGATTGAGATCCTTCTGTTGACACGTAAGGAAAATGATATCTGGGAAACCCTTGTAAAACCGGGCAAAAAATGTAAAGTCGGAACAAAGATCAGTTTTGGCGATGGACTTCTGACCGGTGAGGTCATTGATATCGTGGAAGAGGGAAACCGTCTGATCCAGTTCCACTATGATGGAATTTTTGAGGAGATTTTAGACCAGCTTGGACAGATGCCGCTGCCGCCTTATATCACACATCAGCTTCAGGATAAAAACCGTTACCAGACGGTATATGCAAAGTATGATGGCTCTGCCGCTGCACCGACAGCGGGACTCCATTTTACACCGGAATTATTAAAAAAAGTAAAGGAAATGGGTGTGGAGATCGCAGAGGTGACACTTCATGTAGGGCTTGGTACATTCCGCCCGGTCAAGGAGACGGATGTATTAAAACACCATATGCATTCGGAATTTTACCGGATCGAACAGTCCGAGGCAGATAAGATCAACCATGCAAAAGAGACCGGACATCGTGTCATTGCGGTAGGAACGACCAGCACGCGTACTTTAGAGGCGGCATCGGACGAGAACGGTTTCCTGCGCGAGACAAGCGGATGGACAGAGATCTTTATTTATCCGGGTTACAGGTTTAAAGTCATTGATTCCCTGATTACCAATTTCCATTTGCCGGAATCCACACTGGTAATGTTAGTTTCAGCACTGGCAGGACGGGAACATGTGTTAAACGCATATGAAATTGCCGTGCAGGAGAAATATCGTTTCTTTAGCTTTGGGGATGCAATGCTGATAACGGATACAACAGTTTAAATGATCTGAAAAGATGCAACAGACAGCATGATTTACGGGCAAAATGATTGCTTGAAAAAATCACGAAAGAGAAGGAAAATTACGGAATGGAAGAGAAAAGACATCATAAGCGTTTAAAACTCGACGTTTCCATCCAGTTAGAACGTCTGACAGAAGATGGAACGACGACATATGATTACACGCAGGTTGTAGTTACGGATGTTTCGCGCGGCGGAATCGGCTTCCAGTCCGACGAACCTTTGGAAGTGGGGGGATATTATAATACCAGAATCCAGATATGGACGAAAGAGGTGATCGATGCAGTCATCGAGATCGTGCGTAAGCAGAAAATGGAAGATGGAACCGACAAATATGGGGCAACTTTTATTGGAATGTCGGATACAGATGCAATAAAAATAGATATTTATCAGGTGTTTCGTGAAGCATAAAAGTATAAGAGATGAAGTATGCTTTTGATGACAGGATAAATGCAAAAAATCGAAGAGAGCCAGATAGGTCACATCCTAAAATAAAGATGATCTGTCTGGCTCTTTTTATGTCTGTCATTCTTCGTCCATAAGCTATCATTTATGAAAGCATAGGTATACGAATAAATTATTTGTAAGTCATAAAATTAATTATGCTTCATAAGAACTTACGGTAATTGTATAATCGCTTGTACCTTCCACATAAGTGGTTCCATCAGAGCCTTTGACGGTAACGGTGTTGCCATCCTCATCTGTAATGGTTCCCTTGCAGGTTAAAGAGGAGAGAGTGCTGTCCCCATCAACGATCCAGGTAGAACTGCTGTCAATGGTCAGATTTGCATAACCGTCTCCGCCATTTCCGGCATTGCTTTCATCCTGAACAAAACTTCCGGTCCAGGTACTTTTATTTTCAAGGGAAACGTCAAGCTGGCTGATGCTGTCCCAGATGATCTCCGTAAAAACTGGACGAATCGCCATCGGTACTGTCGGAGGAAGTGCGGTCTAATGTGATATCTTTTAAAGTAACGTTTGCGCCATTTGAAACAAGAACCGCATTTTCATCGGATCCGGTGGAAGAGAAAGTCTCATCGGAAACTTCGGTATCTTCCGTATATTCGGTTACGGCATTGTAAGATTCCGGCTGGGAGGAAGCGCTGCCTCCCGGCGAGCCTCCGCCTGGAGTGTTACCTCCCGGCTGACCGCCGGCGTTGTCAGAGATCGTTACAGTTGCAGCGTTACCATCATCATCTAAGGTGATCGTTGCCATAGTACCTTCGGATAAAGCGGAAAGTGTTGTTTCTTTTCCATCTTTGTCATAGTAGACGGTGGAATCGGTCAGATTGATCGTCTCGGTTGACATATTGCCCATATCCGGGGCACCGCCGTTGTCGGAAGGGGCAGAATTGTTGTCTCCACTAGGCGGATTGCCAGGGGTTTCGGTGGAATCTGCGCCATCAGAGTCAGGTTTGCCAGGTGCCTCTGTTGAATCGTTGTTGTCAGAGTTCCCGTTGCCTGCTGGGGCACCACCGTTGTTATCGCTCGGTGGATTGCCCGGTGCTTCGCCCTGACCGCCGCCCGGCATGGCTGCAACTGTGATCGTGCTGTCGGTAATTTCGGAAATCATTCCGGTTACCGTGTTTTCATCTGATTTTGCATCAGTGTCCTCCGTAGATGTTTCCACTGTGCTTTCTACAGAAGAAGAGGTATTTGTGTTATTACCTGTACTATTGTTTGTGCTGCCGCATCCGGAAAAAATCAGTGTTCCTGCCAATGTGATACATAATAATGCTTTTTGATATTTCATAATGTTTGTCACTCCTTTTTTGTTGATAGCTGTATTCTATCGGGGGAATGTGACGGTTAGATGAAGTCATGCTGGAAGTTGCGTGAATTTACAGAGAAGATTGTGTGGAATGAAAATAGAGGTGAGAATCCTTTTTTGAAAAAAATTTTAAATTTTATGAAATTTACTATTGTAGATTTTATAAAAGTGTGCTAAACTATGTTTGTATCCATGAACTAGTTTATAATGTAAACAGTTCAACTCAAGAGGCTGTATTCCTGATTAACGTCGGGATACAGCTTTTTGATTGTCTGGAGTATGGGCTTTTGCTGTTTTACAAAGAGCAGAAAAACGCCGTACGGTCATTCTGAATCTGACCATACGGCGTTTTTTCTATCTTTCATAAATCGTATAATGATGTTTCTTAAGCAGTGCAACCGCCAGCGCTAATGATTCCCCGTCATACATTTCAAGTCTCAAAACACCGCCTTCAAACTCACGGTTATGAATGATCCCGATATTTTTAATACTTAAATTATTGCTCGCAAGGATCGTTGCGACGGTGGCGATCCCACCGGTCTCATCAATCAGGTCTAAGTACAGTTCGTAAACATTCTTCAAAGCACCTTTTGCCGTGATCGTGATGGAATCACGGTAATCTTTGGCTGCAGTAAAGGCATCTAACAGTGCAGGGGAATCTGCATCTGCAATGTTCGTGCGCATTACCTCTAATGTATGGATATAGTTGTCCAATAATTTTAAAATCTGTTCCTGATTGGATAAACAGATATTTTCCCACATGACAGGAGAAGAAGATGCGATACGCGTGATATCTTTAAAACCTCCGGCTGCGATGGTTTTCATGATCTCATTTTCATCGTCCGATTCCCGCACCAGGTTGACAAGGCTGTATGCGATCACATGCGGCAGATGACTGATCGCTGCGGTCGCATAATCGTGCTGCTCATAACCTAAAACCAGAGGAATTGCGCCGAGAGAGCGCACCAGCCCGGTCAGTTCTTCCACAGCAGGGGAAGGACTCTTTGTGGTCGGTGTGATAATATAGTAAGCATTTTCCAAAAGCGTCTCTGAAGCATTAGAAAGACCGGTCTTCTCAGAACCCGCCATCGGATGACCGCCGATAAAATTGGCTTCAAGACCGAGTCTTATCACTTCTCTGTGGATCTCCGTCTTGACACTGCCGACATCCGTGATGATGCAGTCCGGAGAAATTACATCTTTCAACTGCTGCAGATATTCAATATTTTTCCTGGTCGGCGTGCACAGAAAAATGTAATCGCAGTCTGCGAAATCCTTCAGTTCACATGGTGTATTGTTTATGATCAAATGTTCTTTATAAGCTTCGGCAACTGTTTCTGCATGGTGTGCAGTTGCAATCATTGTAAGTTCCGGATGAAGTGCATGCAGTTTTTTTGCAATGGAACCGCCGATGAGTCCGAGTCCGATAAAGCCTATTTTCTGAAGTGACATATATGGAAATCCCCCTGTTAGATGTTAAAGTTCTGTTCTCATAATTCTTTACCTATCATAGACATAAATTGTAAGAAAGTCAACACGTTAAAGTATAAAAGTGCATATTGCATGAAAAAATAATCAAAGTATGGATGAAATGTGAACACTATGTAAACATTCCATGCAAATGGTTATAAATTATTTAAAATGCATACATAATATATAAACAAATTTCGGGTAATATAAAAATAGTTAGTAAATATGAATAAATAAGTTGTAATAAACGTGTAAATTTAGTAAAATATAACCATACAGCGAATGCCGTTTCAGAGGTATCGACTAAAAAATATGTATTGGAGGATTTGCTATGAACGTTTACACAACTGACAAGATTCGTAATGTGGTTCTGCTTGGACATGGTGGATGTGGTAAAACAAGTCTCGCCGAGGCGATGGCTTATCTTGCGGGGATGACAACACGCATGGGAAAAGTTACCGATGGTAACACAATCAGCGATTATGACAAAGAAGAAATCAAACGTCATTTTTCCATCAACACATCTGTGATACCGATTGTCTGGGGTGATACCAAGATCAATATCCTTGATACACCTGGTTATTTTGATTTTGTAGGGGAGGTAGAAGAAGCAGTCAGTGCTGCGGATGCAGCAATTATCGTAGTATCCGGTAAGGCTGGCATTGAAGTCGGCACAAAGAAGGCATGGGAGTTATGTGAGACATACAAACTGCCGCGTATGGTATTTGTTACAGATATGGATATCGATGAGGCAAGTTACCGGCAGGTCGTAGAAGATTTACAGCAGCTATACGGCAAGCGGATCGCACCTTTCCATCTTCCGATCCGTGAAAACGGACAGTTCGTCGGTTATGTCAATGTATTACAGCAGCGGGCAAAACGCTGGAAAGATAACGGCGAAGTGGAAAAGGTAGAAGTGCCGGAATATTCCAAAGAGAATCTCGGTATCTGCCGGGAAGCATTGATGGAGGCTGTTGCGGAGACAAGCGAAGAATTTATGGATCGTTATTTTGGAGGAGAAGAGTTCTCTGAGGACGAGATCCGCCAGGCACTCCGTGTGAATGTATCCGATGGAAGCATCGTTCCGGTGCTGATGGGTTCGAATGTTCTTGCACGCGGCATGTATACACTGATGGTCGACATTGTAAAATATCTTCCGAGTCCGGAAAAACGTTCCTGCACCGGAATCAATGCAAAGTCCAACGAGGTATACAATGCAGACTATGATTTTGCAAAACCAAAATCAGCTTATATTTTCAAAACGATTGCAGACCCGTTTATTGGGAAATATTCATTGATCAAAGTTAATTCGGGAGTTATCAAAACAGATGATCTTCTTTACAACCAGCATAAAGATACAGAGGAAAAAATCGGAAAGATCTATGTACTCTGTGGCAATAAGCCGGAGGAAGTAAAGGAACTGCATGCGGGAGATATCGGAGCGTTAGCGAAGCTGACTAAAGCAGCTACCACAGATTCCCTTTCTACCAAAGCGAACCCGATCCTGTATATAAGAACACAGATCTCCATACCATATACTTATAAACGTTATAAGGCAGTCAACAAAGGAGATGAAGATAAGATCTCGCAGGCATTGCAAAAGCTGATGCTCGAAGATCTTACATTAAAAACAGTCAATGACAGTGAAAATGGCCAGACACTACTTTACGGTATGGGAGACCAGCACCTTGATGTTGTGGCAAGCAAACTGTTAGAGAGATACAAAGTTCAGATTGAACTGAAAAAACCAAAAGTAGCATTCCGGGAGACCATTCGTAAGAAAGCGGATGTGGAATACAAGTACAAAAAACAGTCCGGCGGTCATGGACAATACGGTCACGTTAAGATGACCTTTGAACCTTCCGGGGATCTTGAAACACCATATGTATTTGAACAATGCGTTGTCGGCGGAGCAGTTCCAAAAAACTTCTTCCCGGCGGTGGAAAAAGGAATCCAGGAAGGAGTTGTGAAAGGACCGATGGCAGCTTATCCTGTGGTAGGAGTAAAGGCAGTATTATATGATGGATCCTATCATCCGGTAGACTCTTCTGAGATGGCATTTAAGGTTGCGGCTCTTCAGGCATTCAAAAAAGGCATTATGGAAGCATCACCGATTCTGTTAGAGCCGATCGCATCCTTAAAAGTTGTTGTACCTGACAAATACACAGGTGACATTATGGGAGACTTAAACAAACGCCGTGGACGTGTACTTGGAATGAATCCGACGGAACACGGTTATCAGGAGATCGTAGCTGATATTCCTTACATGGAATTATATGGATACAACACAGATTTACGATCCATGACCGGTGGAAGCGGAACATTTTCCTATGAGTTTGCAAGATATGAGCAGACACCTTCTGATATCCAGGAAAAGGAGATCGCAGAGAGGGCAGGCAAACTTGATAATACGGATAATTCATAAAACAGTTTCTGAAAGAAACAGTTCTTCCCGAAAGCAGGATAAAAACACAGACTGGATGTAACATTTTCCGGTGTGTGTAATTAAAAAGAAAACAGGGAGGAATGGATATGCGGTATGGCAGAAAAATTTGCAAAGAACTATTTGTAATTTTATATGTATTTATTTTTCTTGTAAGCGATCCGAAACTGGTTCGTGCCTGCAGTATGATCATCCTCCCTGATACTTCAAAGGAAACCATTACCAGTGATAATGTTACATTTGATTTTTTTGATACACAGGATCCGTCAGAGTATCACATTGTATATGAGGTAAATGGCGGTATTAACAGCAGCAATAATCAAAAAACAATCCAAAAAGAAGAACTTCCTTTTACACTGGACGTGCCGGTTAAAATGGGTTACAATTTTGCTGGCTGGTATGCAGACTGCAGCTATTCCAGAAAAGTTACGAAAATAGATGAAGACAGTCCGGCGAATATGGTTCTTTTTGCAAAATGGACAAAAAATATTGACAATCATTATAATGTGGAAATGTATTCTTATCAGACAGGCACGATTCGTGACAACAGTCAGAAAGAGTTAAAGGAATGTTCCTATACTTTTTTGGATGATCTTTCTATTCCGGGAATGCCTTCTACCAGGGAAAAAGACTATAAGGATAATCTGATCAGCAGTTCCAGCCAGTGTATGCAGGGACTTTGTTTCACACCGGATTATATTCTTATTACTGCATATTCGGAAGATCGCAAAAATCTTGGATCACTGATGGTGTTTGATCGTGAGAGCGGCGAATATCTGGTAACACTTGGCATGAAAAAAGAAAGTCATCTTGGCGGTATTGCTTTTGATGGCGAGAATGTCTGGATCTGCCATTCAAATTCCAATACCTTAGAGCGTATTTCCTATGAATATATTACAAAAATCGCACAGGATGCGCCGGAATATTGCATTGATGCATCGGCATTGTCAGACGAATACCGCCTGAAAAATACACCATCCTGCATTACCTGCTACGGTGGCAGACTCTGGGTTGCTACACATACCAGATTTTTTGATTCCGAGATGTATTCATACAGCTATGATAAAAAAGAAGATAAGCTGACGGCAGTCAGCAACTATAATCTTCCGAGTAAAGTGCAGGGAGTGGCATTCGATGATAACGGATCAATTTATTTAAGCACTTCCTATGGAAGAAATAATTCTTCTTATTTAAAAGTTTATTCTTCTCTTCTTTCATTGGACAAAAAACCAAATGAACCGAAGGTAAAAGTGGAGATGCCACCTTGTTCGGAAGAAGTTGCTATTGCAGATGGTACGGTGTTTGTTTTATTTGAATCGGCAAGTGCAAAATATTTTGAGGGTACAGATGGTATGGGAAAGAGTCCGGCGCCGATCGATAAATTATTAGAGGTAAGTGTAGCTTCCATCTGGTAGACTTGAGAAAATGTTAAGAAATCATAAATAAATATGCAGATACAAAAGGGGTGGAGTGTTCCATCCCTTTTATTAGTTAATTTTGCTTCCGGTCTTTCATGAGCCGGATAATTTTATCGGCCTTCTCAGATTCCTCTTTTGACATGTTTTGTTTTAGCAGGGTGACAAGCAGCTCTGTTTCGGGGTCTGTGAACTGGATATTATTTGTTTTTGCTGCATTCATGGTGCCAAGAAGAAACGGCATCATATCTTTAATGTTTGTTGGTTTTTCTTTTGATGCAAAATTCATTAAAAACTGCAGTTTTTCCGGGGACATATTTTTTAACCCCGGATTATTCCAGAAATCATTTTCCATCACTATTTATTCCTTTCAAAAATGTAATGCTTTGTTTTGGCAGTTTTCTTACAATATATTATGCAAAAATGGTCTCATAGGTTTCCATCATAGAGATCATATTTGTGATCATATCAAGTGTTTCAAGCTCTTTGTCTGTACAGAATTTCCGAAGGTCATTTAACATGGCAAGAGTAGAATTTTCATCCTCACTGACAGAGCACATGGACATGACTTTATCCTCCTGGTTGAATACCTGGATCGTATTCTGTAATTCCATATATTTGATCAGAATAGCAAATTGCTTTTTCTGGTCACCTTTCATATAGGGAATCGCAGTTTTTAACATTTGCAGTTCACGGGTCTGTGTCATATTATCAAAGGGCGTAAATGAATTTGGTTCCATAAAGATGCCTTTTTTCTTTTAGTTTATGAACCCGGAAAATAGATTATGCCAGATATCACATGGATGAGGGGACAGTTTTAGTGACGGTATCAGGCAGTCGGCATAAAATAAAACGGGAGGAGGAATCAAATATGCTGATTATTGATGGAAACAGTGTTTATGAGATAGATGAGGAATGTGTCAGAAAAAAGAAAGTGCCAAAGGAATGTGGAATCTACGAGAAGATGATGCAGCAGCAGAATCGGGAAAAAGACCGTGAGTATGCTGCACGGGATCAGAACACAAAGCGTCCGTAAATTCGGCTGACATACAAAAACGTCTCTTCCATAACAGGCAGAGACGTTTTTCTTTATAAATCTTATAGGGCGGCCGGAATATCCGACCGCCATTTCAGAACAGATGATCTGACTAGCAGAAACCACATCCATTGTTTCCGCCGCATCCGCCACAGCAGAAGAGAAGCAGGATGATCCAAAGACAATCATTGTTGCCTCCACATCCATTGTTTCCACCGCAGAAACCACCATTGCCGCCACAGCAGCATAATAAGATGATGATCCAGAGAATGGAATTGCATCCTCCCTCGTTACAGGAACATCCACCACCACAGTTTGTTGCAGCTAAATCACTCATATAAAACCTCCAGGTTTTTTCTTACACTGTATCTTATGTGAGCGCAGAATAAGTGTTACAGATTTGAATAAATTTTTTTGAATATATGATTATGTATACTTATAATTTCAGGTTATAGAAAATATAAAATTTTATGCCTTGACAAATAAGAGAAGAAATGTATAGAATATAGAAAAAGTATAATTGTATACAATTATGCATGAAAAAAATATTCACTCTAAAAGTAAAAATATGCATTCATGGCACAGGTGTCAATGGCACAAGTGCCATGGCAGAAAGAAGGATTTACGTTATGAGAGAAGTTGTAATGAATAAGAAAACGAATCTGCTGCAGCTTGAAGAGCATTTTTATCAGTTGGCAGATGTAAAGGAACCAAATGTATTCCACAATCTGTTTCCGTATGATGAGATCCCGAAGATCGCATTCAACGATCGAATTGTTCCGCATAATATGCCGGAAAATATCTGGATCACAGATACGACATTTCGTGACGGTCAGCAGTCAAGGGCACCGTATACCACAGAGCAGATCGTGACGATCTACGATTATCTGCACCGCCTGGGCGGGCCAAAAGGTCTGATCCGCCAGAGTGAATTCTTTTTATATAGTAAAAAAGACAGAGATGCTGTTTACAAATGCCTGGAACGTGGTTATAAATTTCCGGAAGTTACCAGCTGGATCCGTGCAAGCAAACAGGATTTCCAGTTAGTAAAAGATATCGGTCTGCGTGAAACAGGTATTCTGGTAAGCTGCTCTGACTACCATATTTTCTATAAGATGAAAATGACAAGAAGAGAGGTTATGAATCTTTACTTAAGTGTCATCCGTGAGTGCTTAGAGACAGGTATCAGTCCACGTTGCCACTTGGAAGATATCACAAGATCTGATATTTACGGCTTTGTCATCCCGTTCTGTGTAGAACTTATGAAACTGATGGATGAATATAAGATTCCGATCAAGATCCGTGCCTGCGATACTATGGGTTATGGCGTTAACTTCCCGGGTGCCGTGATTCCGCGAAGCGTGCCGGGTATCATCTACGGTCTGACCACACATGCAGGTGTGCCTTCTGAACTGATCGAGTGGCATGGCCACAACGATTTCTACAAGGCAGTTAACAACTCCACGACCGCATGGCTTTACGGTGCAAGCGGAGTCAACTGTTCCCTGTTTGGAATCGGAGAGCGTACCGGTAACACACCGCTTGAGGCAATGGTATTTGAATATGCACAGTTGAAGGGAACACTCGATGGCATGGACACTACCGTGATCACAGAACTGGCAGAGTATTTTGAGAAAGAATTAGGCTATGTACAGCCGAGCCGTACCCCGTTTGTCGGCAGCAACTTCAATGTCACAAGAGCCGGGATCCATGCGGACGGACTTCTCAAAAATGAGGAGATTTACAATATTTTTGATACCGGAAAATTTTTAAACAGACCACCATTAGTATCTGTTTCCAACACATCCGGTCTTGCCGGAATCGCTCTCTGGATCAACTCTTATTACCATCTTCCGAAAGATAAGAGCGTAGACAAAAACTCAGAGCTTGTGAAAAAAGTAAAAGTATGGGTAGATAAACAGTACGAGGATGGACGTGTTACGGTATTGACCGATAAAGAATTAGTGGAAGAAATTGAAAAATGCTGCAAGGAATTAAATGTAACAATAGGAGCATGAGGTGTCATATATGGGAGAGGATAATTATTCCTTAAGTTCCCGTGTGTTTCATACGATCCGTGAAAATATTTTGTCCGGAAAATATGCGACAGACGAGGAGTTAAAGGAAAAAAATATTGGTGAGGAGTTAGGTGTCAGCCGTACTCCGGTGCGTGAGGCACTCCGTCAGCTCGAACTTGAGGGATTAGTCACCATTATCCCGAATAAAGGTGCTTATGTCGTAGGTATTTCCAAAAAAGATATTCAGGATATTTATGAGATAAGATCACGCCTGGAGGGACTCTGTGCAAAGTGGGCAGCGGATAAGATCACCAAGGAACAGCTGGATGAACTGGATGAAAATATATATCTGTCGGATTTTCATGCTGCAAAAGGAAATTCGGAACAGGTTGTGGAACTTGACAACCGTTTCCATGAAATTTTATACAATGCTTCCGACAGCAAAGAATTAAAACATGTGCTGCTTGATTTTCATCATTATGTACAACGCGTGCGAAAAATCACACTTGCAGATCCGAAGCGTTCCGTACAGTCAAATCAGGAACACAGACAGATCGTGGAGGCATTAAAGAAGCATGATGCCGGTCTGGCAGAGAAACTGGCGAATGAGCACATGATGAACACCATTCACAATATGGATAATTACGGATGGGACAATTTATTTCAATAGAAAAGGAGAACACAATGGAAAAAATCAAAATGACAACCCCACTGGTAGAGATGGACGGAGATGAGATGACAAGAATCCTCTGGAAAATGATCAAAGATGAGTTACTTCTTCCGTTTATTGATTTAAAGACAGAGTATTATGATCTTGGATTAGAGCATCGCAATGAAACAAATGACCAGGTAACCGTTGATTCTGCCAATGCCACAAAAAAATACGGTGTTGCTGTAAAATGTGCAACGATTACACCAAATGCAGCGCGTATGACTGAATACAACCTAAAAGAAATGTGGAAGAGTCCGAATGGTACGATCCGTGCCATGTTAGACGGTACGGTATTCCGTGCACCGATCGTTGTAAAAGGCATTGAGCCATGTGTCAAAAACTGGAAAAAGCCCATCACGATTGCACGTCATGCCTATGGTGATGTATACAAAGCATCCGAGATGAAGATTCCGGGAGCAGGTAAATGTGAGCTGGTTTATACTGCAGAGGACGGCACAGAAACAAGAGAACTGATTCATAACTTTACCGGAGCAGGTGTCGTTCAGGGACAGCACAACCTTTGCAATTCGATTGAAAGTTTTGCAAAGAGCTGCTTTAACTATGCACTTGATACAAAACAGGATCTGTGGTTTGCAACAAAAGATACGATTTCCAAAAAATACGATCACACATTTAAAGATATTTTCCAGGAGATCTTTGATGCAGAATACAAAGAAAAATTCGAAAAAGCAGGCATTACTTATTTCTATACTTTAATTGATGATGCGGTTGCCCGTGTGATGAAATCTGAAGGCGGTTATATCTGGGCATGTAAAAACTATGACGGAGATGTCATGAGTGATATGGTTTCCAGTGCATTTGGTTCGCTTGCCATGATGACTTCCGTGCTGGTTTCTCCGGATGGCTATTATGAGTATGAGGCTGCACACGGAACGGTACAGCGTCATTATTACAAACACTTAAATGGTGAGGAAACATCCACGAACTCTGTTGCAACCATTTTTGCATGGACGGGAGCACTTAAGAAACGCGGAGAGCTTGATTCGAATGCTGCATTGTCCGATTTTGCAGAAAAACTCGAAAAGGCTTGTATTAAGACCATTGAAGATGGTAAAATGACAAAAGACCTTGCGCTGATTACTACGAATCCGAATCCGGTCGTATTAAACAGCGAAGATTTTATCAAGGCAATCAGAACGACGTTAGAGGAAAGTTTAAAATGATTTTGTCATGTCAGAGTATCTCAAAGTCTTTTGGAACAGATGAGATATTAAAAGATGTAAGTTTTCATATTGAAGCAAATGAAAAAGCAGCGATTGTCGGCATCAATGGTGCCGGCAAGTCTACGCTGCTTAAAATTATTATGGGCGAAGAAACGTCCGATGCCGGTGAAGTGATTCTTGCAAAGGATAAGACAATCGGCTACTTAGCACAGTATCAGGATGTATCCGGTCACAGAACCATCTATGATGAGGTTCTTTATGCAAGAACCGATATTCTGGAAATGGAACAGAAACTTCGTGATATGGAGTCTGAGATGAACAGCCGTACCGGTGAAGAATTAGAAAAGCTGATGGATATTTATCACCGCCAGAGCCATGAATTTGAACTGCAGGGCGGATATGCATACCGCAGTGAAGTGACCGGTATTTTAAAAGGACTTGGTTTTTCAGATGAAGATTTGAGCAAACAGATGAGCGAGTTATCCGGAGGACAGAAAACAAGAGTTTCCCTTGGCAAACTTTTAGTCACAAAGCCGGATGTACTGCTTTTAGATGAGCCGACGAACCATCTGGATATGGAGTCGATCCGCTGGCTTGAGAATTTTCTGCGGGCTTACAAAGGGACTGTTGTGATCGTAGCACATGACCGTTATTTTCTGGATCGTGTTGTCACAAAAGTTGTAGAGATTTTCCAGCATAAAGCGTATGTATATCAGGGAAATTATTCGGATTTTGCAAAGAAAAAAGCAAAAGTTCGTGAAGATCTGTTAAAACAGTATTACAACCAGCAGCGTGAGATCAGACACCAGGAAGAAGTTATTACAAAATTAAAATCATTCAACCGCGAAAAATCTATCAAGCGTGCGGAAAGCCGTGAGAAAATGTTAGATAAGATTGAACGCATTGAAAAGCCGGTTGAGGATAATACGGATATTAAGATCGTGTTAGAGCCAAATGTGGTCAGCGGAAATGACGTCCTTACCGTGTCAAATCTTGCAAAATCCTATCCACCGGTCACATTGTTTTCGGATATTTCATTTGAGATCAAACGTGGGGAAAGGGTGGCGCTGATCGGTAACAATGGAACTGGTAAAACGACCATACTAAAGATCATCAATAATCTGATTCCGGCAGATGGCGGTACCGTGACACTTGGTTCGAATGTGCATATCGGATATTACGATCAGGAACATCAGCTTTTACATATGGAAAAGACGATCTTTGAGGAAATCTCAGATGCCTATCCGGGGCTGAATAATACGAAGATCCGCAATGTGTTAGCAGCATTTTTGTTTACAAATGATGATGTGTTTAAGCGCATTTCAGATTTGAGCGGTGGAGAGAGAGGACGTGTTTCCTTAGCAAAATTAATGCTTTCCGATGCGAATTTTCTGATTCTTGATGAGCCGACGAACCATTTGGATATTACATCCAAAGAAATTTTGGAATCTGCGTTAAACCAGTATACCGGAACCGTATTTTTCGTTTCCCATGACCGCTATTTTATCAATCAGACGGCGACGAGGATCCTTGAGCTGACAGGTGAGACAGTTGTAAATTATATTGGAAACTATGATTATTATCTGGAAAAACACGATATCATGACGCAACTGTATGTAAAACCACAGGAAATATCGGATATTCAGGCAGGAAAACAGGATGATGCGGTCAATAAACTTGACTGGCAGGCGCAGAAGGCAGAACAGGCAAGGATCCGTAAGATTGAAAACAGTCTGAAAAAAATAGAAGATGAGATTGCAGCATTAGAAGAAGAGATAAGTGCGATCGATGAAGAATGTGCGAAGCCGGAAAATGCAGTCAATTCCGCAAAGTTAAATGAACTTGCTGCACGACAGCAGGAGTGCAGGGAACGCCTTGGAACCTGCTATGAAACGTGGGAAGATCTGTCAATGCAGCTGGATGGAGCTAAAGATAGTTAAAAATTTCACACATTGACAGACACAGGGGAAATCACTATAATAAACGAGAGAACGTAAGAAAGGTGGAACCTTTTGTGCAGGAAAAAGAGATATCACAGGCAGTGATCCGAAGGATGCCGCGTTATTACCGTTACCTCGGAGAACTATTAGATGCCGGTGTGGAACGTATATCATCCAATGATCTGAGCAAACGGATGAATGTGACCGCATCCCAGATCAGACAGGATCTGAATAATTTTGGCGGGTTCGGTCAGCAGGGCTACGGCTATAATGTAAAATATTTATATGAAGAGATCGGTAAGATCTTGGGTTTGAATGAGAGACACAATATTATTGTAATGGGTGCCGGTAACCTTGGTCAGGCACTTACCAATTATGTAAAATTTGAGAAACTTGGCTTTGTTATCATAGGACTTTTTGATGTAAATCCGGCGCTTGACGGAGTGACTGTACGCGGGATCAAAATCCGTATGTTAGATGAATTAGAGAGTTTCTGTGAAGAAAATCAGGTAGATATCGCAGCGCTGACCATGCCGAAGGAAAAGGCAGATGCGATTGCAAACAGGCTGGTCGGACTTGGAATCCGTGCAATCTGGAATTTTGCCCATGTAGATCTTGAATTGATCGACAAAAATGTTGTCGTGGAGAATGTACATCTTTCCGACAGTCTGATGCAGTTGTCTTACAACATTGTCAGAAACAAAAAAGCAGAAGAAAACGGCAACTGAAAAGGTGCTGTAAATGTAGAGAGCAAATAGCTGCCGCACAGATTTATGTGCGGCGTTTTTTGCCTTATAAAACAAGGAGAAAAATCCTCTGCTCCTGCAAAGGCAGTCGCATTTTGCTCCGCAAAACAAGGAGGATTTCATGAAATATCTTGTAGACAGCCGGGAAATGCAAAAATATGATGCAAATACCATTTCACATTTTAAGGTGCCGGGACTTCTCTTGATGGAGCGCGCTGCAATAGCATTTGTGGAAGAGCTGCATAGACAAAATGTGGATCTTACGGAAGTACTCATTGTGTGTGGCAGTGGAAATAACGGTGGAGATGGTCTTGCGATCGCACGCCTTTTATTTTTGGAAGGACATGCTGTCACGGTCGTTTATGCCGGAAATAAAGAGCACTGTTCGGAGTCAAACAGGGTACAGCAGGATATTTTAAATGCATACGGTATTTCTATATACATGGATATCCCGGAAAAGATCAGACCTACTCTTGTAATAGACGCAATATTTGGTGTGGGACTCTCAAGAGATGTGACCGGTGAATATGCAGATATGCTGTGCCGGATGAATGAACTTTCCGGGGAAAAAGCGGCGGTAGACATTGCATCCGGGATCTCTGCGGACACGGGAGCCATTCTTGGCACAGCGTTTCGTGCAGATCTTACGATCACATTTGCATTTGAAAAATTAGGCAGTATCCTCTGGCCGGGAAATGAGTATGCCGGCAGGATCATTGTATGTGATATTGGCATCACGAAAGAAAGCTGGCTGGGTGAACCGCCGGCCGTGATGGCACTTGAAGAAAAAGATTTTTCGATACTGCCAAAAAGAAAAAGCCATTCTAATAAGGGCAGTTATGGAAAACTCTTGCTGATCGCCGGAAGTGTCAATATGGCAGGGGCGGCAGTTTTGTCTGCGAAAGCAGCTTATGCCACAGGGTGTGGTCTGGTGCGTGTGCTGACTCCGGGGGAAAACAGAACTATTTTACAGTGCAGTGTTCCGGAGGCGGTTCTTACTACTTACGATAAAACTTTAGTACCGGAAGAACCGGTTCTGAGGGAGATCCTTGACTGGGCAGATGCCATTGTGATCGGTCCCGGACTAGGAAAAGAAAAAACTTCTGCACAGATATTAAATTTTGTGTTAGAATATGGAACGTCACATGAGAATAAAGCATTTCTTTTTGATGCTGATGCATTAAATCTGGTGGCAGAGCAGAAAAACACCGGAGTGCAGGGGGCAGATAGATGGAAAAATTTTAAGAATACTGCCGTGATTACACCGCATCTTGGAGAGATGAGCAGGCTTACCGGAAAAACAGTTGGAGAAATCCAGAAGAATCTGCTGCAGACAGCTGCAGATTTTGCAGATGAAAATCAGGTTATTTGCGTCCTGAAAGATGAACATACAGTGACCGCGCTGCCGGATCATAAAAGGTATCTGAATCTTTCCGGTAATCCGGGAATGGCAACTGCAGGAAGCGGGGATGTACTAAGCGGTTTGATCGGTGCACTTATGGCACAGAAACTGACATCATATCAGGCGGCACCTCTTGGAGTATACCTTCACGGTTTGGCAGGTGATATCATGGTACAGACGACAGGTTTACAGGGCCTTACAGCCTCGGATCTGATCACCGGGATCAAAAAGGTACTAAATATTTACACACAACAGTAAAAGCGCGTATAGATTTTGTGTTGAACAAAAAAGTAATGAAAAAAATAGATTGGAGAACAACATGAACAGATACAGCAGAGTGCATGCGGAGATCGATCTGGATGCAATTCTTCACAACATGGATGCAATGCGTGGGAACATTGCAAAAGATACAAAAATTATGGCGGTCATCAAGGCTGACGGCTATGGACATGGTGCCGTAGAGATTGCAGAGACGATTGAAAAACTTGATTATCTATACGGTTATGCGGTTGCCACGGTGGAAGAGGGACTGATCCTTCGAAATCACGGGATCCAGAAACCAATCCTGATCTTAGGATATGTGTTCCCGGATCAGTATGTGGATATGATCAAAGCGGGCATCCGTCCGACCGTATTTACCAGAGAGATGGCAGAAAAGCTTTCCGTTGCGGCTGCAAGTATCGGCAGGGACTGCAAGATTCATTTTGCAATTGATACCGGAATGAGCCGGATCGGTTATCAGGTTACGGAAGAAGCTGCGGATGAGATGGCACAGCTTTCAAAACTACCGCATATTATAGTGGAGGGTATTTTTACCCATTTTGCAAAAGCAGATGAAAAAGATAAGGAGCCGACATACCAGCAGATAAAACTTTTCCGTAAAATGATCGACATGTTAGAAGAACGCGGGGTAAGTATCCCGATTCACCACTGCTCAAACAGTGCAGGAATTGTCGATATCCCGGAGGCAAACATGGATATGGTGCGTGCAGGGATTACGCTTTATGGAATGTGGCCGTCTGAGGACGTGGATAAGACGGCAATCAGCTTAAAACCTGCATTATCGCTTGTGACACATGTTGCATATGTAAAAGAGCTTCCGGCTGGCAGGGCAATCAGTTATGGCGGAACTTATGTCACAAAAGAACCGCGTATGATTGCAACGATCCCGGTCGGTTATGCAGACGGCTACGCGAGAGGACTTTCAAACAAAGGAGCTGTTCTGATCCACGGAAGGCGTGCACCGATTCTTGGCCGTGTCTGTATGGATCAGTTTATGGTAGATGTCACAGATATTCCGGATGTTAAAAATGAGGATGAAGTGATACTGATCGGCAGGGATGGTGATGAGTGCATTACCATGGAAGAGGTCGGCGGGTTATCCGGACGTTTTAATTATGAATTCGCCTGTGATCTTGGGAAACGTATACCACGTGTTTATATCCATGGTGGACGGATCATCGGTACGAGAGATCATTTTTCGGAATAATAGAAAGGAATGGAATACACCAGTAAAAATTGGCAATACTATCCGTAAAGCAAGAAAATGGAGTGGAAGTATATGGTAATTAGACGTGGTGATATTTTTTATGCAGATTTAAGACCGGTCATCGGCTCAGAACAGGGCGGTGTAAGACCGGTGCTCATAATACAGAATGATGTTGGCAACAGGCACAGTCCAACCGTGATCTGTGCAGCAATTACATCCCAGATGAATAAAGCGAAGCTTCCAACACACGTAGAACTTGACAGCAGAAAATATGATCTGGTCAAAGATTCTGTGGTGCTCTTAGAGCAGCTTCGCACAATCGATAAAAAACGTTTGAAAGACAAGGTATGTCATTTAGATTCCCAGATTCTGGTAAAAATAGATAAGGCGCTTGAGGTAAGCTTAGAGCTGTATACATAAATAGGCTTGCCAGAAAACGGAAATAGTGATAAAATAAAATGTATTTTCGAAGCAATAAACAAGTGAGAAAAGAGGAAGTATTTATGTCAGGACATTCCAAATTTGCGAATATTAAGCACAAAAAAGAAAAAAATGATGCAGCAAAAGGAAAGATTTTTACAATTATCGGACGTGAGATTGCCGTTGCAGTAAAAGATGGCGGTCCGGATCCTGCAAACAACTTTAAACTGGCTCAGGTCATTGCCAAAGCAAAAGCAAGTAACATGCCAAACGATACGATTGAGCGTGGTATCAAAAAGGCATCCGGTGAAGGAAACTCTGTCAATTACGAGTACTGTACCTATGAGGGATATGGTCCGAGTGGAACAGCTATCATCGTAAAATGTCTGACCGACAATAAGAACCGCACAGCTGCCAATGTCCGTAACGCATTTACAAAGGGACACGGAAGCATCGGTACACAGGGATGCGTTTCCTATATGTTCGATGAAAAGGGACAGATCATTATTGCAAAAGAAGACTGTGAGATGGATGCGGATGATCTGATGATGATCGCACTTGATGCAGGCGCAGAGGATTTTTCTGAGGAAGATGACAGCTACGAGATCATCACAAATCCAAATGATTTTGAGGCAGTACACGCTGCACTTGAAGCAGAGAAGATCCCTATGGCAGAAGCAGAGGTTACAATGATTCCACAGAATTATGTAGAACTGACAGCAGAGGAGGATTTAACAAATATCAACCGTATTCTTGATCTGCTGGATGATGATGATGATGTTCAGGAAGTATATCACAACTGGGATGAATAAATAAGATTCAAGGTACATAAGATAAACGGCATGGATGAAAAGTCTGTGTCGTTTTTTATATGAAAATAAAAGTTTTTTTACATTGTATTAAATTTTTCTGCTTTGCAGTAAAAAAATATGGTATTCTTTTCGGAAATGTTATATGATAATAGTAATTAAGATTTGAAGAATAAACACAGGAATGGAGATTGCTATGAAGAAAATACTTTTTGCAGCATCGGAGTGTGTTCCGTTTATTAAAACCGGGGGTTTGGCAGATGTATGTGGAGCATTGCCGAAGGAATTTGACAAAAACGAGTGGGATGTCCGGGTTGTAATACCGAATTACAGCTGCATACCGGACAAGTTTCGCAGCAAGTTTGAATATGTTGCTCATTTTTATATGAGTGCCGGCAGTTATATTACGAATAAGTATGTCGGTATTTTAAAATATGTCATGGATGGCATTACATATTATTTTATTGATAATCAGGAATATTTTAACTGTGCAGTACCGTACGGTGATGTCCGTTATGATATTGAAAAATTCTGTTTCTTTGACAAGGCTGTTTTGTCCATGTTAAAACAGATCGACTTCTGTCCGGATATCATTCACTGTCATGACTGGCAGACGGGTCTGATTCCGGTATATCTAAAAAATGAATTTCAGGCTGATTCCTTTTACTGGGGCATGAAGAGTATTATGACGATCCACAACTTAAAGTTCCAGGGAGTATGGGATATCAAGACCATGCAGGGACTGACCGGATTTTCAGCTTCCCTGTTTACACCGGATAAGCTGGAATTTAAAAAAGATGCCAACATGTTAAAGGGTGGTCTTGTCTATGCCGATTATATCACTACAGTCAGTGATTCCTATGCACAGGAGATTCAGACCGAGTATTATGGAGAAGGTTTAAATGGTCTGTTGTCTGCACGGCATTTTGATATGCAGGGTATTGTAAACGGTATTGATTATCAGGTATATGATCCGGCAGCGGATACAAAGATTTATACCAACTATAAGCCGTCTGATTTCCGTAAGAAAAAATACATGAATAAGGTAAAATTGCAGGCAGAATTAGGACTTGCCGTTGACAAGAAAAAGTACATGATCGGTCTGATCTCAAGACTGACTGACCAGAAAGGTTTAGATCTTGTAAATTATGCAATCGACCGGATCGTGGACGACTATACACAGCTGGTTGTTATCGGTACCGGAGATCCGCAGTATGAAAACATGTTCCGCCATTATGCATGGAAATATGGCGATCGTGTTTCTGCAAATATCTGTTATTCCGATGAACTTGCACACAAACTGTACGCAGCAGCAGATGCATTCCTGATGCCGTCCCGCTTCGAACCGTGTGGCCTGACACAGCTTATTTCATTCCGCTACGGTACAGTTCCGATCGTTCGTGAAACAGGTGGACTGAGAGATACGGTAAAACCATTTAACGAATATGAAAATACGGGAGACGGTTTTTCCTTTGCAAATTATAATGGAGATGAAATGCTTTCTGTGATCAATTATTCCAAACATATTTTCTTCGACCGCAGGAAACAGTGGAACCAGATGATTGACCGCGGCATGGCAAATGATTATTCCTGGAACAATTCCAAAGGAAAATACGAGGGATTATATAATTATCTGCTCGGATGTTAGTAATGCTTTTTTAAAATAAAGATATATAAAAGAAACGTAAAATTGATTTTCTGTATGATTATTTTACAGACGGATATACTAAATGAGAATATCGTATAAAAAACAGGATGTTTCCAAACATCCTGTTTTTTATATCATGGAAAAAGAGTATAGTGTGAAAAATAAGATTTTTCACACGCAAGATTTGTGCTTGCGCACAAACTTGAGATGCGCAAAAAACAGCGCAGGAATGGAGAATATCATGGCAGAAAATCAGGAAAAGAAAAATGAGGAGATCAGAGAGTTTGGACAGATCCAGATGAAAAATAAAATTTCATTGCTGACGATCATCGGGGAGATTGAGGGACATGACTGTCTTCCGGCAACCACAAAAACGACGAAATATGAGCATGTTCTTCCAAAACTGGCAGAGCTGGAAGATAACCCGGATACAGAAGGGCTGCTGCTGCTTTTAAATACGGTTGGAGGTGATGTGGAAAGCGGTCTTGCAATCGCCGAAATGATCGCATCGATCCGCAAACCAACGGTTTCATTAGTCCTTGGCGGCAGTCATTCCATCGGTGTGCCTTTAGCGGTATCGACCGATTATTCGTTTATTGTGCCATCCGGAACCATGGTGATCCATCCGGTGCGCATGAGTGGAACCGTGATTGGTGCAAAACCGACGTACGACTATTTTAAACAGATGCAGGACCGGATCGTTCACTTTATCAGCACCCATTCGAAAGCAAGTGAAAAACGTCTGGAGGAGCTGATGATGAATACAGGAATCCTCACAAAAGATCTTGGTACAATCCTGGTCGGGAAAGAAGCGGTGGAGGAAGGACTGATCAATGAGGTCGGTGGTATTTCCGATGCATTTTCCCGACTGCATCAGATGATAGAAAAAAAATAACCAGTTAATGACAATCTGCCTCAAATATGGTAAGATAAAATATGTATGTAAAAAGTTACCGCAAAAGAACGATTTATTACGAAGATACAAAGAGGAGGCAGATATGTCATTATTACAGGCAATACTAATGGGGATCATACAGGGTTTAACAGAATTTTTGCCAGTGAGCAGTTCCGGACATCTGGCGATTTTTAAGATATTATTTGGTGTGGATACAGACACAGGACTTCTGTTTGATGTCCTTTTACATATCGGAACATTAGCAGCAATCTGCATTGTTTACTATAAAGATGTTTTAAAAATGATCGTGGAGGGAATCGGAATCATCAGAGACTGTTTTATTAACCTTATCCGGTTTATCGGAAATAAAACCGGTAAGACAGACGAACCTTACCTTAGGATCGTAAACAGCAGTTACCGTAAATTAGTCGTTTTGATCATTGTATCTACCATTCCAACCGGAATCATCGGTGTGGTTGGAAAAGATGTTGTCGAGATGGCATCGGAGATATTGCTGATACCGGGTATCTGCCTGATCCTTACCGCTGTCCTGCTTTTTATTGCAGATCATACCAGAGATGGAGAAAAATTGCCAAAGAGCGTTACATATACAAATGCATTTGGAGTCGGAATAGCACAGGGAATCGCAACACTTCCGGGATTGTCACGTTCCGGAACAACGATCACGGCATGTCTGCTCAGCGGCTTTAACCGCAATTTTGCCGTAAAATACTCATTTTTAATGTCAATACCGGCAATTCTTGGAGCACTGGTACTGGAATTAAAAGACTGCACGGCAGTTGCACTTTCCGGTGCAGAGATTGCATATTATGTAGTTGGTATAATCGTAGCCGCAGTGGTGGGATATGTCTGCATTAAGACAATGCTTATCGTTGTACGCAGAAAAAAATTTACAGGTTTTGCCATTTACTGTCTGATCGTGGGTGTGATCTCGATTGGCGGATATATCTATATGGCATAAATAAATGCAATATATCTGTGCATTTACAGAAATTGAGTTGGAGGTAATATTTTGGCAACAGGGAATAGGAAGCGTTCTGCTACCGGAAAAAAATCATCATCCGGCAGGAAAACAAATTCTGGACATAAGAGAAATACAAAAAAACAGCAGGAGCGTGAAGCTGAATTTACGCGTGAGGTGATTTTATGGATCGTGGTTGCTGTTTCACTTTTGCTGTTTATCAGTAACTTTGGATTTGGCGGTACGATCGGCGGTACAGTCAGCCGCTTCTTTTTTGGTTTATTTGGAATTATTTCATATATATTTCCAATCGTATTACTGGTGGGGACTTTTTTTGCCGTTTCGAACCAGGGAAACCGGGTGGCAGCCGTAAAATTAGTGGCGGTCATTTTGTTTGTGGCATTTTTATGTATGTTTTTTGAACTCATTTCCGATGGAACTGATGCAAAAAGTGCAATGGATGCTTATCGGTACAGTTTTGATGCGAAAAGTGGAGGCGGGCTGATCGGAGGCGGACTTTCCCATATGTTATGCTCCGGATTTGGAGTGATCGGGGCATATGTGATCGATGTGATCGTACTCATTATCTCGCTTGTACTCATCACGGAGCGATCTGCATTTCGTGGCATGCAAAAAGGTGGGCGCAGGGTGTATGAGTCTGCCAAAATCAGCAATGAACGTCACAGAGAACGTGTTGAAATGCGAAGAGAAGAGCGTGAGCAGCGGGAACAGCAGCGCAGAATGGACAGAAAGGTTGAGGGCGTTGCCATTGATACAAAGCTGATTCCGGATACACCGCAGAAACGTTCCCAGGATATCAGTGAGATTCTGCCGGAAGATATGATCGATTTGCCGGAGATCAAAGAGGAAAAACATGTCACACTGACTGCAGGAAGTACGATATCAAATACAACACCATCTGCATTTTCAGATGAGGCATTAGATGCAATGGGACAGGCGCTGACAGCAAAAACAGAGTTGTTTGCGGCAGAGGAGGAGCAGGTATCGTTCCCAATCCAGATGGAAGAACCGAAAGCTTCACGGACAGTTGCAGAGGAAGCACCGTTTGTTATACCTGGACGCCCTGATCCGGCGATGGCATTTGGAATGGAGCAGGGGGCAGAGGAGATTCCATATGAGGAAGAAACGGATACTATATCGTTATTTGGGGCAGATTTAGAATCTGAGCCGTTGCCGGAAGAAACTGCTGAAGATGTGCTGCCGGTGCAGCATGAAACAGTAGTACAGACGAAAGATATGGATAATATTCCGGAAGAGATGGATGTTGAAATCGTACCGCCGGAGAAAGAATATGTCTTCCCGCCGGTTACGCTGTTAAAACAGGCAGAAAACAAGCAGGGAGATACCAGAAAACAGTTGCAGGAAACTGCCATGAAACTGCAGCAGACATTAAAAAATTTTGGTGTCAATGTCACAATCACGAATATCAGCTGTGGACCGGCAGTAACCAGATATGAACTGCAGCCGGAAATGGGTGTAAAGGTAAGTAAAATCGTCAATTTGGCAGACGATATCAAGTTAAACCTCGCTGCAGCGGATATCCGTATCGAAGCTCCGATTCCTGGAAAAGCAGCAATCGGCATCGAAGTGCCGAACAAAGAAAATGTCATGGTATCGTTCCGTGAACTGGTGGAATCAGAGGAGTTTCAGAACCATCCTTCAAAGATCTCTTTTTGTGTCGGAAAAGATATCGGCGGTAAAGTATCTGTGGCTGATATCGAAAAGATGCCGCATCTTCTGATTGCCGGTGCGACGGGGTCCGGTAAATCCGTCTGCATCAATACGATTATTATGAGTATTTTGTATAAGGCAGACCCAAAGGATGTCAAACTGCTCATGGTTGACCCGAAAGTTGTGGAGTTAAGCGTTTATAATGGTATTCCACATCTTCTGATCCCGGTTGTCACAGATCCGAAAAAAGCGGCAGGTGCGCTGAACTGGGCTGTGGCAGAGATGACTGACCGTTATAATAAGTTTGCGGAGGCGCACGTCCGTAACTTAAAGGGATACAATGCCAAGATCGACAGCCTTCCGGATGTGGAAGGAGAACCAAAACCGGAAAAAATGCCGCAGATCGTCATTATCGTAGATGAGTTAGCGGATTTGATGATGGTTGCGTCGAATGATGTTGAAGGCGCAATATGCCGGCTGGCACAGCTCGCGCGTGCTGCAGGCATTCATCTGATCATTGCAACACAGCGTCCTTCCGTCAATGTCATCACCGGACTGATCAAGGCAAATATGCCGAGCCGTATTGCATTCGCGGTAACATCCGGTATTGATTCGCGAACGATTCTTGATATGAACGGTGCGGAAAAACTGCTTGGAAAGGGAGATATGCTTTTCTATCCGCAGGGAATTCCAAAACCGGTGCGTGTACAGGGTGCGTTTGTTTCAGATAAGGAAGTATCGGATGTTGTCAATTACATCAAAGAAGAAAATGGACAGGTTTCCTACAATGCGGCAGTGGAAGAACATATGAACAACGCAGAGTCAGAAAATATGACAGTAAGCATTGATTCAAATTCAGGAACCGGAGATGGAAGGGATGCATATTTTGCAGATGCCGCAAAGCTTTTGATCGAGAAAGAAAAAGGCTCGATCGGAATGCTGCAGCGTTATTTTAAAGTTGGATTTAACCGGGCAGCAAGAATTATGGATCAGCTCGAGGAGGCCGGCATTGTCGGCCCGGAAGAAGGTACAAAACCGCGCCGCGTTTTAATGACGCAGGAGCAGTTTGAACAATATGAAGAAGAGTATTTATAAGACACGAGGAGGATCATTATGAAAACAGACATTGAGATCGCACAGGAAGCAAAAATGCTGCACATCCGTGAGGTTGCGGAAAAACTTGGCATTGCAGAGGATGAATTAGAGCTTTACGGTAAATATAAGGCAAAACTCTCAGATGAACTGATTGAGCGTGTAAAAGATGAGCCGGACGGAAAGTTAATCCTTGTAACGGCAATCAATCCGACTCCGGCAGGAGAGGGAAAGACCACGATCAGTGTCGGACTTGGTGAGGCATTTGGACAGCTTGGGAAAAAAGCAGTAATTGCACTTCGTGAGCCGTCCCTTGGACCGTGTTTTGGAATTAAAGGCGGCGCTGCAGGAGGCGGTTATGCACAGGTTGTTCCGATGGAGGATTTGAACCTTCATTTTACCGGAGATTTCCACGCAATTACTTCTGCAAACAATTTACTTGCCGCTTTACTTGATAATCACATCCAGCAGGGAAATGAACTTGGCATTGATCCAAGACAGGTTGTCTGGAAACGTTGTCTGGATATGAATGACCGTGTCCTCCGAAATATTGTGGTTGGACTTGGCAGAAAAATGGATGGAATGGTCAGGGAAGATCATTTTGTAATTACTGTTGCATCAGAGATCATGGCTGTTTTATGTCTTGCAGACGATATGCATGATTTAAAACGCAGACTTGGAAAGATCATTGTTGCATATACTTATGATGGAAAGCCTGTTACCGCTGATGATATCAAAGCAACCGGTGCGATGGCTGCATTGTTAAAAGATGCTTTGAAACCAAATCTCATTCAGACTTTAGAACATACACCGGCAATCGTTCACGGCGGACCATTTGCAAATATTGCACATGGCTGCAACAGTGTCCGTGCTACAAAGACAGCCTTAAAACTTGCTGATTATGTGATCACAGAGGCTGGTTTTGGCGCCGACTTAGGTGCTGAGAAGTTTTTCGATATCAAATCCCGTATGGCAGGACTTCACCCGGATGCCGTTGTTTTAGTTGCAACTGTCCGTGCATTAAAATATAATGGTGGTGTTGCAAAAGCCGATCTTGGAGAGGAAAATTTAGAGGCTTTAAAGAAAGGTATCGTAAACCTTGAAAAGCATATTGAAAACCTGCAGAAATATGGTGTTCCGGTTGTTGTAACATTAAATTCATTTGTAACCGATACCAAGGCAGAAACCGATTATATCGAACAGTTCTGCCGTGAGAGAGACTGTGAATTTGCACTTGCGAAAGTGTGGGAGAACGGTGGAAAAGGTGGAGTGGAACTTGCCGAAAAAGTATTAAAGACTTTAGAAACAAAAGAGAGTCACTTTAAGCCATTATATGCAGATGATCTGTCACTGGAGGAAAAAATCGAGACGATTGCAAAAGAAATCTATGGGGCTGACGGTGTGACATATGCATCTGCCGCAGCAAAGGAATTAAAACGTATCGCAGACATGGGAATGTCAGATTTCCCGGTATGTATGGCGAAAACACAGTATTCCCTGTCTGACGACCAGACAAAACTTGGCCGTCCGAGTGGATTTACCATTAATGTGAGAGAAGTTTATGTTTCAGCCGGAGCCGGATTTGTTGTTGCCATTACCGGTGCAATCATGACAATGCCGGGACTTCCGAAAAACCCTGCTGCATATGGAATTGATGTTGACGATAACGGTGTGATTACCGGATTATTCTAATAAGTCGAAAGCGAGGATATCCCATGAAATGTGCGAAGTGTGGGGCAGAGTTAAAAAAAGGCTGCCTTTACTGTTCTGTCTGTGGCCACGAAGCACAGATAGTTTCGGATTACAACGTACTTGAGGATGATTATCTGCGTTCACTTCTAAAAGACGGAGAAGGTGAAAAAAATCCGCAGGAGAAGGAACCGGAGCCAAAAAAAACAAAAAAGAAGAAAAAAAGTCATTTGGCACTTATTGTCTGCTGCTGTCTTATCATAACCGGTGCGGCTGTTGGCATTGCTGTAAAACTTTATATCGATAATAAGAATGCAAATTCCTATGATTATCAGATTGAAATGGCAGAAAAAGAGCTGGTGGATCGTAATTATGAAAATGCACTGCGATATTATAAGACGGCACTGGCATTGCAGCCGGATGATATCAAAGTTCGTGAGGCAATGGCAGAGATCTATACCAGCCAGAAAGAATATGATTCAGCACTCGTTTTATATATGGAAATCCTTCAACTTGACAAAACGAATAAAGAGGCTTATCAGCATCTGATCTCCATTTATGATGAAATGGGGGATTATGACAGCATTCTTTCTTTAAAAGAAGATGTTACGGATGAGAATATACTTGCATTATTCGATGATTATGAGGTTGGTGAACCGATCATATCTCCGCTTAGTGGGCAATATGATGATTATATTACAGTCGTGATCTACTCAATTGCCGGAAATGACATTTATTATACGACGGATGGCACTGTTCCGGATAAAGAAAATGGGATTCCATATCCACAGGGAGGTATTCCGTTAAATCATACTGGAAATTTTGAAATCAATGCTGTATGTTGTAATGAAAAAGGCATCTACAGTGATATCGTAACAGAAGAATACCAGATTCAGTTTAAAAAACCGGATCTGCCATCTGTCTCACCAGATGGAGGAGTTTTCTCTGAGGAGACCACTGTAACAATCACACAGCAGAAAGATTGCACGATTTATTATACATGGGATTCTACAGATCCAACAACAGAATCGGCTGTTTATACAGAACCGATTGTTGTTCTGGAAGGTGACTATGTATTGTCTGTCATGGCAGTAAATAACAAAACAGGGTTAGTCAGTGATATCTACCGTGTCAATTTTGGATATCATCCGTAAGGAAACAGCTAAGAAAACATTGCATGAAAAAAGTCAGCCACAAACATGTGACTGACTTTTTTCATGCTTTTAATGTACACCAAAGGCATATATTTATTCTTCTTCCGGAATAAATTCAATCAGATCTTTTCCAAGTTTACTGATGCGGGCGAGAGAGTATACATCAATGCCCTGTTCGATTAATTTTCCGCGTCCCGGCTGGAATGATTTTTCAATCAGGATACCGACTCCGGCGATCGTTGCATGTGCTTTGCGCAGCAAGCGGATTGCTCCTGTTGCAGCTTCGCCGTTTGCAAGAAAATCATCCACGATCAATACATGGTCATTTTCATTGATAAACTGCTGGGATAATGTCAGCTCATAGCTTGTCCCTTTGGTAAAAGAAGTGATTACTGTCTGGTACAGATTATCATTTAACACCTTTGAAGGCTGTTTCTTTAAAATGATCATTGGAACATTCAGCGCTAACGCTGTCATAAGAGCAGGAGCGATACCGGAACTCTCGATCGTTACGACCTTCGTTACTCCACAATCTTTATAGTGTGCGGCAAATGCTTCACCGATCTGATGCATTAAAACAGGATCAACCTGATGGTTTACAAAACTGTCTACCTTTAAAATATCTTCATTGACTGCAATTCCTTCCGAAAGAATCTTCTCTTCAAGTATTTTCACAATAGCCACCTCATAAATTCAAATATTTTACCTATTATATCACATATATCTGACAGAAAAAAGTATTAAGCCAAAAATATTTTATCATAAATCGTTTCGATAATGTGATCTAAGAGGGAGGCATCTGTCTTCGGATATTTTTCAAGGAGCAGACTGCGCATGACCTCATAGCGCAGAAAATAATTCTGCTCGTCAGAATCGTCTGAAATGCCGGCATCAGCATTGATTGTTTCTGCTGTGTAGGTATCTAAAAACCAGTGGCAGATCTCTTCAAACTGCTTTTCTTCACGATCAGCTGCATTTGAAAGCGTTTTTAATTCCATAAAGGATTTTATGCCGACGAAAAAGAAGATGGCAAACATAACTCCCATGACGATAAGAATCAGTGTTTTCGTGTATGAAGCACTGTGAAAAGGAAGCAGATCCAGTCCAAACAAGATCAGAAGAATAAAACCGGCAACGCTTACGATTGTGAATGTGTAGGCGGTAGATGTGACGTCTTCTATTTTTGTTTTCTTCGATACATACGCGTGAGACGGTGCGAAATCGCTCTCGGCTGTACTGCTAAAATCAAATGGTTCCTGTGACATGGTTTTCCTCATTTCCAGATGTATGAACATCTATTGTTTTTCAAGTAATTTTAGTATAAATTATAATGTAGATGCATGCAAGCGGATTTGCTAGAATGACTATTAACAGTTCGCTGCATAATTCCGAAAACAATATAATTTTTATTTAAAATGTGAGGAACTATGAAAATTACAATTTTATGTGTCGGGAAGATCAAAGAAAAGTTTTACAGGGATGCGATCGCAGAGTACAGCAAACGTTTAAGCCGTTACTGTAAATTAGATATTATAGAGGTTGCCGACGAAAAGACGCCCGAAAATGCAAGTGATACCGTAGAAAATCAGATCAGGGAAAAAGAAGCCGAGCGAATTCTGATGCGTCTGGATAAGGAGGCAAAAGAGGGCGCATATGTATTTGCCCTTGCAATCGACGGCAGGGAATTTGATTCGGTGGAGTTATCAAAAAAGATTGAAAATCTTGGGACTTCCGGAATCAGTCAGATCGTGTTTCTGATCGGCGGATCACTGGGAATGTCGGAAAACCTGTTAAAACGTGCTGACTGTAAACTCAGTTTTTCGAAAATGACATTTCCGCATCAGCTCATGCGTGTGATCCTGTTAGAACAGGTTTACCGCAGTTACCGGATTATGAATGGCGAACCGTATCATAAATAATGCAGTTCGGCAGACAGAAATTTGAATCAAACAGTCTGTTGAGGAATGCTGCAGAAGGAGAAGAGCGACATGAGAGTACAAAATCCAGTTGTCCGTGGTTTTTACCCGGATCCAAGTATCTGCAGTGCAAACGGCAAATATTATCTTGCCTGCAGTTCGTTTGAATATTTTCCGGGGGTTCCATTATTTGAAAGCGATGATCTGTTAAACTGGAAACCGATCGGCCATTGCCTTACCAGAAAAAGCCAGGTCAATTTATATCAGGTTCCCGGTTCCGGCGGGGTGTTCGCACCGACGATCCGCTTCCATAACGGACGGTTCTATATGGTTACCAACAACAATACCTATCAGAAAAATTTTTATGTCTATACAGACGATATCTACAGCGAATGGTCGGATCCCGTTTTTGTGGATCAGGGCGGTATTGATCCGTCTTTGTATTTTGAAGGAGACAAAGTTTATTTTATCAGCAATGGAACGGATGAATCAGATGGAAGAGGCTGTATTTTCCAGTGTGAGATCGATATCACAACCGGAAAACGTCTGACAGAAAGCAGACCGATCTGGAAGGGAAGCGGCGGCCGTTATATTGAATCACCGCATATGTATCATTTTGGGGACTGGTATTATCTCATGGTTGCAGAAGGTGGTACGGAATATGGCCATATGGTAACTTATGCAAGGTCAAAAGATCCTTATGGACCATTTGAAGCGTATGCCCAAAATCCGGTACTTACCAACCGGAATCTGGGTGGTAATGAAAATCATATACAGGGAATCGGTCATGGTGATCTTATCACCACACCTTATGGGGAAACCTTTATGGTATGTCTGGGATTCCGGATCCAGAGCGACTGGATGCCGTTCCATCATTTAGGACGTGAGGTATTTTTAGTTCCGGTTACCTGGGATAACGATGGATGGTTCACTGCAGGTGTAAATGGAACCGTGGAATCTGTAATGGATATGCCGTTAAATGCCACGGCACAGGAAATAAACGGACGTTATGATGTTTCTTTTGAGACATTAAAAAATGAGCCACAGCATTTTTGCCATCTGCGTGAGTACCACAAGGAATGTTATGCATTTGCCAAAAACAGTGTGACACTTTTGGGCAATCGTTTTACCTTAAATGATGCAGAAACACCAACATTTTTAGGCGTCCGCCAGTCGGAGTTTGACACAGAACTTACCGTCGGACTTTCCGGGAATTCGCCGGAAGCGGGTATCACATTTTATCTGTCCGAGGAACATCATTATGATCTGGCTGTTTTATGTGATGAGAAGAAGCGCACATTGATCTTACGTCTGCGCATAGGGGATGCGATTATGGTGGTAAAAGAAATAGAACTGCCGGATGATGCAGAGGTTACCTTAAAAGTGGTATCTGATCCGGCGCAGTATCATTTTTATGGCGTGATGGACGGAAAAGAAATTCTGCTTGGAAGCGCACGTACAAAATACTTATCTTCTGAAGTTGCAGGAGGTTTTACCGGTGTTGTGATGGGAATGTATGCGGTAAACCCGGAGAAAGATGAAGATTGTAAGGCCCTGTTTATGAATTTATGCTGGAAACAGGGGAAAAACAGAGGTTAAAGCGTAAACCTTAGTGTTTTATCATGAAAAAAACAGGGATTACATGTTACTATAGTATGTAATCCCCGTTTTTTAGATGTATTCGATCGAAATAAAATAAATCTTTTTTAAAATCTGTTATACACTCTCAAACTCATCAACGATCTCCTGTGAAGGTGGTGCAGTCAAAAGACTGACAACAACGATCGCAGCTGCAGAACATAAAAATGCCGGAAGCAGTTCATAAATTCCAAACAGGCCTCCAAGTGGGGCAATCAGATATTTCCATATAAATACCATAACGCCACCGACAATCATTCCGGCAAGTGCACCATTTCGATTGGTACGTTTCCAGAATAATGAAAACAGCATGACAGCACCGAAAGTCGCACCAAATCCTGCCCAGGCGAAAGATACGATGCGGAATACAGAACTGTTTGGGTTTCTGGCAAGGAAAACACCGATAATGGCGATCACAACAACTGTAAGTCTTGCCATAAGCATGGAAGATTTTTTGGAAAGCTTTAATCCCATGCAATCACAGAACAGGTTTTGTGAAACACATGAGGATGCAGCCAAAAGCTGTGAATCCGAAGTTGACATGGTACTTGCAAGGATTCCGGCAAGAATAAGTCCAGCCATGATAACGGATAAAACACCGTGATTACTTAAAAGGACAGCTGTTCTGACAATCAGTGTCTCAGACTGAGCCGAATTCTCAAATAACGCAAGGGCACCGGCTTTGGTCATTGCAGAACCGATAATACCGATAAAAATGGCAACAAACATGGAAATAACAACCCATACGGATGCAATCCTTCTGGAGGTTTTTAATTTGTTCTCATCCTCGATTCCCATAAAACGAAGCAGGATATGCGGCATGCCAAAATATCCGAGTCCCCATGCAAGTGTTGATGCAATGGTAAGACTTTTGTATGGAACGGATGCGCCGGCTGCAGGGTCATAGGAAGAAAAAAGACTTAAATATCCGTTCATGGATTTTGCGTTCGCAATAATGGCATCAAATCCTCCGGCAGTGTGGATACCGAAAATTACAACGATAAAGAGTGCAATTGTCATGATGATACTCTGAATCAGATCCGTCATGCTTGCGGCAAGGAATCCACCAAGAGTGGTGTACAAAACAATGACGATCGCGCTGATAATCATTGCCGGAAGATAGGAAACACCAAACAGTGTAGAAAACAATTTACCACATGCAGCAAAACCGGAAGCGGTATACGGCACAAAGAAAATCACGATCATAATTGCAGAAATTGCCATCAGTGCATGGCTTTTATCACGGTATCTGTTTTCGAAAAAAGCCGGCAGCGTGATGGAATTGTTTGCTTTGTGGGTATAACGGCGCAGGCGTTTTGCAACGATCAGCCAGTTGAGATAGGTACCGATTGCAAGCCCGATCGCAGTCCAGCCGGCCTCAGCACAACCGGAAAGATACGCAACACCGGGCAGTCCCATCAAAAGCCAGCTGCTCATGTCAGATGCTTCCGCACTCATTGCAGTTACAATCGGCCCGAGTTTACGGCCACCCAGATAAAAATCAGAAACATCATTGTTCTTTTTGGAATAGAGTACACCAATGCCAACCATCAGGATCAGATAAATGATCATGACGAGAAGCAGTCCTATTGTCTGTCCTGTCATAACAAAACTCTCCTTTGTCTGTTCATATAAATTTTTGCAAGTATATCATGAATGAAACATTACTGCAATACTGTATCACAATAAAGTTGTAATGTAAAATATTTTTTATTGACATAGCGCGAAAGATATGATATTTTACAGAAAAAAAGTATGAAACGGGAATGAGGTTCTCCCACGATTAATTCGAAACCGCTAAATTTAGCTGATGACTTCTGTGTAGACTGCACGGGGGTATCAGCTTTTTTTGTGATTTCGAAAAATAATCAGATAAAGAAAGGATGTTTGTGCAAAAAAATTGCACAGCGAAGGATTAAACGGATGGAAAACAAATCACAAACGATTGTTTTATCTCTGAAATATGTATTGCTTGCCATTTTAACCGGTGTACTGGTTGGAATCATTGATACAGTATTTGGCAGAGGACTACTGACAATTTCTGATTTTCGGACAGGCCATTATTTGTATCTGATACCGTTTCTGCCGTTTGCTGGTCTTTTGATCACATGGCTGTATTATCATTTCAGCGAGACAAGCTTAAAGGGGATGACATTAGTATTTGAGACGGGACAGAAAAAAAGAGAGGATATTCCGTTGTTGTTAATTCCTCTGGTCATGTCTGGAACCTGGATCACGCATTTATTCGGAGGAAGTGCCGGCCGCGAAGGCGTCGCCGTGCAGATCGGTGCAGCATTATCACATGTACTTGGGCGCAGATTTCATCTTCCAAAAGACAGCCGCGTTATGCTGATCACCGGTATGGCGGCGGGGTTCGGTGGTTTGTTTCAGACGCCGCTTACAGCCGTATTTTTTTCCATGGAAGTGATCGTTGCAGGAAAAATACAGTATGAAGCACTGCTGCCGGCACTGATTGCTTCATATATAGCTGCTTATACTTCCCATACACTGGGGCTGGAAAAATTTTATGTGCCGCTTAAGGATACACTTGAGATATCAGATGCTGGTATGGCTGCCCGGCTCATTGTGCTTGGAATCATTTTTGGACTGACCGGACGGCTGTTTTCGTTTCTGCTTGCAAAATCAAAAAAGTTTTTCGGAGAAAAAATCAAAAATCCATATTTCAGGATAGGTGTTATTTCCATCCCGTTAGCACTGATTTTGTTTCTGCTTTACAACGGAAGATACAGCGGACTTGGAACCAATCTGATCTCGGCAGCATTTTCTGGCAGAATGATTTATTCTTATGACTGGATCTTAAAACTGCTGCTGACAATTTTAACTCTTGCAATCGGATATCAGGGTGGGGAGGTTACACCGTTATTTTCCATTGGTGCATCGCTTGGAATTGTTTTAGGGGGAATTCTTTCCATTTCGCCGGTTTACTGTGCGGCACTCGGATACGCAGCTGTATTTGCAGGTGCAACGAACACACTGCTTGCGCCGGTGTTGATCGGACTTGAAGTATTTGGAGCAAATGATATGGTGCCGTTTCTGATCGTATGCATTTTTGCTTATCTGGTGAACGGGGATAAATCTATTTATGGAGCGCAGGAAGTGAGAAAGTAATTTTGACCAGTATTGCTTTCATTGTTTCAGGTAAGGTTTTATGATAGAATATCAGGTATCACAAGCTTGGTGCCTGCGCTAAAACTTGTGATACCTGAAAACAGACAAGAATAACGCTTAAAATAAATGTGTTTAAGGGAATATATTTTGTAATAAGACAATAAGGAAGTGAGGCTAACCATGAGAAAGAAAGAACTTGCCAAAGAAGTGATCGAGCGTCTGAAAAAAGAATACCCGGATGCCGGATGCAGTCTCGAATATGACCAGGCGTGGAAACTTCTGGTCAGTGTCCGCTTGGCGGCACAGTGTACCGATGCAAGGGTAAATATCGTTGTAGAAAAATTATATGAAAAATTTCCGGATGTGAAAGCACTTGCCGAAGCACCGGTGGAAGAAATTGAAGAAATTGTAAGACCGTGCGGACTTGGAAAAAGCAAGGCACGGGATATCAGTGCATGTATGAAGATTTTATGGGAGCAGTACGGTGGAAATGTGCCGGAAGATTTTGACGCCCTTTTAAAACTTCCGGGTGTGGGAAGAAAGAGTGCGAACCTGATCATGGGAGATGTCTTTGGAAAACCTGCAATCGTAACTGACACACACTGTATCCGCCTTGCAAACCGTATTGGTCTTGTCGATGGAATCAAAGAACCCAAAAAAGTAGAGATGGCACTCTGGAAGATCATTCCGCCGGAGGAAGGGAATGATCTGTGTCACCGTTTTGTGTATCATGGACGTGAAGTATGTACGGCGCGGACAAAACCGTATTGTGACCGCTGTTGTCTGAACGATGTCTGTAAAAAGATGGGAGTGGAGTAAAAAATACCGGAAATTCCAGATTTTACCGGTTGGATGGCAGTATAAATTATGATATTCTTCTGCTTGTAACAATTATGTAATATATTTGAAATGGATAAGAAATATTTAAACTGTTACATAATGCAAAATTACAAATGGAGGAATATCATGAAGAAACAGACAATACTAGCATTTACAACGGCACTTGGAATTGCGATGAGCGTATCTGCACCGGTAGAGGCAGCGTCCGCTAACCGTGTGAACATCTCAGTTTATGAGAAGGACTGCACAACAAATCAGTGGAACTCTGTTGAGACAGGTTCTATCAATGATGTATTGAAAAAAATATGTGATCGTTTTCCGGCAATCGTTTTACCGGAAGACTGCATACCGGAAATTCCAGAAGACGACAAAGAAGAGCAGACACCGGATACATCAGAAAAACCTGATACGTCAGAGAAACCAGACACATCGGAAAAGCCGGGTACATCAGAAAGGCCGGAAGAAAGTCAGCCGGGCGGTACTGAATCAGGTGGGAACAGTACTACAGACAGTGAACAGCCGAAAGATGATGTAACGGAAAATTTCTATGCAAAACAGGTTTTAAAACTGGTCAACACAGAGCGGAAAAAGGCCGGCTTAACGGAACTTACATGGGATGATACAGTTGCGACTGCCGCAATGACACGTTCAAAAGAAATTGAAAAATCATTTTCCCATACCAGACCGGATGGAAGAAATTTTGGAACGGCGATCACAGATCTTGGTATCACTTATCGCGGAGCCGGGGAAAATATCGCATGGGGTCAGAAAACACCGGAAGCGGTTATGAATGCATGGATGAACAGTGAAGGGCACCGTGCGAATATCTTAAACCCGAACTTTAAGAAGCTTGGTGTCGGTTACCGTACAGATAGTCAGAGAACGCCGTACTGGACGCAGTTGTTTACTTATTAGAAAAGAATAAGAGTTATTTAGAGAATGGGCATATTGCAAATGAGAGTTTGCGTAATATGCCCATTTTTTGCGGGAAACCACAGTTTTCCAGAAAAAGTCCTTGTTTTTCCGGGAAAAGTCCTTGTTTTTCCCTTATTCCCGTTTGACGGCAGTACTTCTGTACAGTATAATATAAATAGCACCCTTTTATGCGTACACACAGGAGGAATCAATGTTAACGATCAATGAATACCGCAAGGTAGAAAGTTTAGAAGAAGCGTATGAGCTGAATCAGAAAAAGAATAATAAGATCATCGCAGGCGGTGTCTGGATGAAGATCGGTGACCGGAGAATTGCGACGGCAATCGATCTGTCAGGGCTTGGGCTGGATCAGATCACCGAGACGGATACAGAGTTTGTCATCGGTGCCATGACAACACTGCGTGAGATAGAAAAACATGCGGGACTTGCCGCATATACAGACGGAGCCATCCGTGAAAGTGTCCGCCATATTGTCGGTGTACAGTTCCGCAACTGTGCAACCGTAGGTGGAAGTATTTTCGGACGTTTTGGTTTTTCCGATGTACTGACCGTATTTCTGGCAATGGATACCCAGGTAGAACTGTATCATGCAGGTATGGTTTCCTTAAAAGAATTTATTGATATGCCATATGATAATGATATTTTAGTAGCTCTGCATGTGGCAAAAAAGCCGATCCGCATTGCCTATTTAAGCCAGCGCAACACGGCTACCGATTTTCCGGTGGTTGCCTGTGCAGTGTCTGAATATGATGGCAGTCTGCATGTGAGTATCGGAGCAAGACCGGTTCATGCCAGATTGGTAGAGCTGCCGCTCGGTTCCGGTGAACCGGATGGTTTTGGAAAGCAGCTTCCGGAAGGATTTGAAAAAGATGAGGCACTGGTAAAGGAACTTGCAACCTGGTGCGCAGATCAGTTTACTTATGGCAGCAACCGCAGAGCTGGAGCTGATTACCGAAAACATGTTGCTGGCGTGCTGATCCGCAGAGCAATCTGTTCTTTGGAAAAATAAAAGACAGGCATTGGTGTAAAAAGGTATGAAAGTCTTTGCTTATAAAAAGACAATATCAGAAATGGAGAACGAACAATAAGATGAAAATACATGTATGGCTGAATGAGCGTGAAATTACACGCGAGATAGCAGCAGATCTGCCGCTGTTAGAATTTGTCCGGTCAGAGGGCTGTTACAGTGTAAAAAGAGGATGTGAGACCTCAAACTGCGGTCTCTGTACCGTGTGGATCGACCACAAACCGGTGCTTTCCTGTTCCGTGTTAGCGGCAAGGGCAGACGGTACACATATCACAACCTTAGAGGGAGTGGAAGATCGTGCAAAAGAATTTGGCACTTATCTCGCAAAACAGGGCGGCGAGCAGTGCGGCTTCTGCAATCCGGGATTTATCATGAATGTACTTGCGATGGAGGATGAGTTGGAAAACCCGACGGAGGAGGATATGAAGGAATATCTTGCCGGAAATCTCTGCAGATGCAGCGGATATGAGAGCCAGCTTCGTGCAGTCAAAGAATACCTGAAGTTTAAAATGGAGGGAAAAGCATGAACAGCAGTACGAACTTAAGAAAACCGGGAAAATTTGTCAACGCTCCCGTAATGAAAAAAGATGCGATGGCGCTTGTGACCGGAAAACCGGTTTATATGGATGATGTGGCGCCAAAGGACTGTCTGGTCGTAAAAGTTCTGAGAAGTCCGCATGCGCATGCACTGATCAAGGAGATCCGCACAGACCTTGCAGAAAAAGTAGACGGTATTGTCTGTGTACTGACCTACAAAGATGTTCCAAAACGCCGCTTTACCATGGCAGGACAGACTTATCCGGAGCCGAGTCCGTATGACCGTTATATATTAGAAGATCGTGTCCGCTTTGTCGGCGATCCGGTTGCGATCATTGCCGGAGAGACCGAAAAAGCAGTCGATATGGCATTAAAACGGATCAAAGTGACTTATGAGGTTTTAGATGCTGTATTAGATTTCCACACAGCAATGGATAATCCGGTTTTAGTACATCCGGAGGATGACTGGAAGTCACTCTGCCCGGTGGGTGCGGACAACAAAAGGAACCTCTGTGCGTCCGGTGTGGACGGAGAGGGTGATGTGGATGCCGTGATTGCGGACTGTGATATCGTATTAGACGAAACTTACCATGTCAAAGCCATGCAGCAGAGCATGATGGAAACTTTCCGTACCTGTACCTATCTGGATACCTATGGCCGTCTGATCGTGCTCAGTTCCACGCAGATCCCGTTCCATGTGCGGAGAATCGTTGCAAATGCACTCGATATTTCCAAGGCAAAAGTGCGTGTCATCAAACCGCGTATCGGTGGAGGTTTCGGTGCAAAACAGACGGTTGTGACGGAAGTATATCCGGCGATCGTAACATGGAAGACCGGAAAACCTGCAAAAATGATCTACACCAGGGAGGAATCCATGATCGCATCCTCACCGCGCCACGAGATGGAAGTCCGTGTACGTCTTGGCGCAATGTCGGATGGAACGATCCGTGCCATCGACCTGCACACACTTTCAAATACAGGGGCGTTTGGTGAACATGGTCCGACTACGGTGGGATTAAGCGGCCACAAATCCATCCCGATGTACCACACGGAGGCATTCCGTTTTCAGTATGAGGTAGTCTATACAAACCGGATGTCCGCAGGCGCTTACCGCGGTTACGGTGCCACACAGGGTATTTTTGCGGTGGAGTCCACAGTCAATAAATTGGCAGACAGACTTTCCATGGATCCGATCGTGCTTCGCCAGAAGAATATGATCCATGAGGGCGATGTGATGCCAGCTTATTATGGCGAGACTGCGAATAGCTGCCGCTTAGAGGAATGTCTGCTAAAGGCTTCTGATATGATCGGATGGAAAGAAAAAGGCATGCGCACTGTCATGCCGGATGGAAAGATCCGTGCACGCGGCGTTGCCATGGCAATGCAGGGATCTTCCATTTCCAACTGTGACGTCGGTTCTGTCACGGTAAAATTAAGTGATGAGGGAACTTATCATATCACGGTCGGCTGTACCGATATGGGAACAGGGTGCGATACGATCATTGCCCAGTTTGCGGCGGATGTGTTAGAGACACCGATCGATAATATTTCCGTGTACGGTGTTGATACAGATATTTCCCCATATGATTCCGGTTCTTATGCGTCCAGTACGACCTATCTGACCGGAATGGCAGCAGTGAAGGCGTGTGAACAGCTGCGTGAACGCATCATCGCGCTTGCAGCAGTACGCATGAACAAAGATGCCTCGGCACTCACTTTTGACGGAGAAAATGTCATCGATGAGTCGGACGGCGCAAAAATGAGTCTGTTTGATATTGCAACTGCATCCATGTGCAACAATGAGATCTCACTGGAAGTAACATACTCACACAGCTCTCCGGTATCACCGCCACCATTTATGGCGGCGTGTGCGGAGATCGAAGCAGACCCGGAAACAGGTGCTATCGAGTTATTGGATTACACCGCCTGTGTGGATTGTGGAACGGTTGTAAACACCAACCTTGCAAGGGTACAGACTGAGGGTGGTCTTTTACAGGGAATCGGTATGACACTGTATGAAGATATCTGGTACGATGAGAGAGGAAAGAATCTTTCTAACTCCTTCATGCAGTATAAAGTGCCAAGCCGTTTAGATACCGACCGCATCCGTGTGGAATTTGACAGCAGCTATGAGCCGACCGGTCCTTTCGGTGCAAAATCGATCGGTGAGATCGTCATCAACACGCCGGCTCCGGCAATCGCAGATGCAGTTTACAATGCGACCGGTGTCTGGATCAATGAACTGCCGATCACACCTGAGAAAATCCTGAAGGGAATGAAGGTGATCTGATACGATACAGATAAATCTGATCTATCTTGCTGCCGGATACGCAAGGCGGTTCGGCAGCAATAAACTGCTTACGGAATTTCATGGAAAACCGTTGTTCCTGCATGGTCTGACAGAATTAGTGCGCCTGCAGAATATGAGCAGTTATCCGTGTAAGATCATTGTTGTGACTGCATACGATGAAATTGAGCAGTTGTGTAAAGAATTGTCTGCAATCGACTGCATCGTCGTGCGCAATCAAGGTACGCAAAACGACGGAATTGCCTCAAGCATTCGAAAAGGCATAGAGACATCTGTCACTTATCCCGTGACAGCAACGGGTGGTTCTGTTTCCTATGATATGTTTTTTCAGGCAGACCAGCCGTATGTAAAAGCAGAATTACTCCTTGACTTTCTGGATGCATTTTTTCACAGCAAAAAAGGGATCGGAGCTTTAGCGTGTGACGGCAGTCTGCGCAGCCCCAATCTTTTTTCGGAAACTTATCGCGGGGAACTGCTTGCACTGACCGGGGAGTGCGGCGGTAAAATAGTGATCCGTTCCCACCCGGATGATGTTTTCTCTTATCCGGTTTTAATGCCGGAATTTTTTGTTGATATCGATACAAGGGAGGATTATGCACATGAGAATGTATGACCTGATTGAAAAGAAAAAACTTGGCATGGAACTGACCACAGATGAGATCCGTTTTATGATCGATGGTTTTACGGACGGTACGATTCCGGATTATCAGATGTCTGCCATGACGATGGCGATCTGTTTTCAGGGAATGAGTAAACGGGAAACGGTCGACCTGACACTTGCCATGCGTGACAGCGGGGATGTGCTCGATCTCTCTTCCATTCCGGGTGTGAAAGTAGATAAACACAGTACCGGCGGTGTGGGAGATAAGACATCGTTAGCGCTGACACCGATCATTGCTTCTCTTGGAGTTCCGGTTGCAAAGATGTCTGGAAGAGGACTTGGCCATACCGGAGGAACCATTGACAAACTTGAGAGTTTTCCGGGATTTACGACTGCGCTTCCGGAGGAAATCTTTTTTAAAAATGTCCGTGAGATCGGTATTGCACTGGCAGGGCAGACGGCCAATCTTGCCCCGGCGGATAAAAAGCTGTACGCACTGCGTGATGTCACGGCTACCGTCGATCAGATGTCACTGATTGCCAGCTCGATTATGAGCAAAAAATTAGCTTCCGGCAGTGATGCAATCGTGCTCGACGTCAAGACCGGAAACGGCGCATTTATGAAAAAATATGAAGACTCTGTCGCACTTGCAAAAGAGATGGTGTCGATCGGAACGATGGCAGGCAAAAAGACGGCGGCAGTCATCACGGATATGGACCAGCCGCTTGGAAATGCCGTTGGAAATGCCATCGAAGTGATCGAGGCGGTCGACACCTTAAAAGGAGAAGGCCCTTCGGATTTTAAAGAGGTAGTCTTTGCACTGGGGGCCCAGATGTTACTCTTTGCAGGACGTGCAGATTCATGCGAAGAGGCGGTAAAACTCATGCAGGATTCCATAGACAGTGGAGCTGCGCTTGATAAAATGGCTGAGTTTGTGAGAGCGCAGGGTGGGGATGCATCTTATGTATATGACACTTCAAAGTTCCCAAAAACAAAATATTCGGTCGAAGTAAAAGCAGCGTACGGCGGATTCGTGCATCGCATTCTGGCGGAAAATATTGGCATTGCCTGTATGACACTTGGCGGTGGACGTGAAACGAAGGACAGTGTGATCGATCTTTCTGTTGGCATTTATTTAAAGAAGAAAAATGGAGATGCTGTAGATACCGGTGACACACTGGCAGTCATTTATGCAAATGATCGTGAAAAAATGGATGCGGCTGCCGAAAAAGTACTGCATGCTTATGAAATTGCTGCCGTGCCGAAAGAAATGCTGCCGGTCGTAAGAGAATATATTTACGAATAAAGAATAAGATCTTTTTTTCCTTCATACAATCATATATGAAGAAAAATCAGAAAGAAAAAATAATAAACAGCTTAGAACTGCCGAAGGATCTGATGCTCGGCGCAGCGATCGTGACTGCAACCGGAAGGCATGAGGTTCTGATTTCTAATTATAAAGGAATCCTGGAATATGAGGATTCCTTTATCAAAATACAGACAAAAAACTGCAGGATCCTGATTTCCGGCTCACATCTTGCAATCGACTATTACACGAATGAGGAAATGAAAATTACCGGGTTTTTAGACACGATCCAGTACGAAAATTAACAGATGCTGCTCTCGGTAATTAAGTATTTTAAAGGATACGTGTATGTCCGTTTAAGCGGTTATGCGCCGGAACGTTTCCTGAATTTATGCGGAAGCCATGATATTCTGATCTGGAATTTGAAATCTACGAAGGATGGATACGAATTCTGCATCAGTGTAGCAGGTTTTAAGCAGTTACGTCCGATCTTAAAAAAAACAAGAACACATATCCGCATCCAAAAAAGATATGGCATGCCGTTTGAATTGTACCATTACCGCAAACGGAAAATGTTTGCAATGGGCATGCTGTTATTTGCAGGGCTGATCTATTACCTTTCCGGTTTTATCTGGAATATTGAAGTCAACGGCAATTCCTATCTGTCTGAGGAAGTCGTACTCTGCTTTCTTTCGAAAGAACATGCCTCTTTTGGCACAAAGAAAAAAAATATTGACTGTGCGGCTTTAGAGGAAACGTTAAGAAGCCGTTATCCCGAAGTGATCTGGACTTCCATCAAAATCTACGGCACCAAAATGACGGTTGATATCCAGGAAAATCTGCTCCCGGAAGAAAATTATGAGGAAAAGAAAGAGGAGACAGCGCACGATATCGTTGCTGCCGATGATGGCTTGATCACAGAAATGATCACAAGAAGTGGTACACCGGTAGTGACTGTAGGAACCCCGGTGAAAAAGGGAGATGTGTTAGTCAATGGGTATGTTGAGATTCTAAATGATGACGGAGAGACGGCACAATATCTTTACCGCACCGCAGATGCGGATGTCATTGCAAAAGTTACATATTCCTACCATGATGAGATACCGATGGAATATGTAAAAAAAGTATCGACTGGCGCAGAAAAAATAACTTATCAGGTCAGAATTCTGGATTATCTGATCGAAAATCCTTTTTTTTCACCGGTGGAAGAACCATATGAAGTTGTGTCGGATGTGTCACAATTTCACTTTACAGATAATTTTTATCTTCCGGTTTATCTGGTCAGACAGACCTATCAGGGCTATAAAAATGAACAAAAGACGTACACAGAAAAGGAGGCAAAACGACTGGCTTCTGAGAATCTTAAGAAATATCTTGACGATTTGGAAGAAAAAGGTATTCAAATTACAGAAAAAAATGTTATTATAGAGAGAACGAAGAAAAAATATGTGGTGAAAGGAACGATTGGCACTTTAAAATCCATTGTTTCCTATCAGCCGACAAAAATCATCGAACAATCGAGCGAAGAGAGGCAACCGACGGATGAGTCTGACTGAACTATCATTAAATATACCGACTGATCATGTGGCCAATGTATTTGGTCAGTTTGATGCGTATATCAAAAAAATTGAACGCACCTTAAACGTCACTGTGGTTTTACGCGGTGAGAGTATGAAGCTCCTTGGAGAGGAACATAATTTAAAAAAAGCGGAACAGGTATTTTTACAGCTGATCGAATTATCAAAAAGAGGCAATATCATTACTGAGCAGAATGTCAATTATGCACTGGCACTTTCGGAGGAGGAAAAAGAATCCGCAATCGTGGAGATCGATAAGGACTGTATCTGCCATACGATCAACGGCAAGCCGGTCAAACCAAAGACACTTGGACAGAAAGCATATGTGGATGCGATACGCCAGAAAATGATCGTGTTTGGCATGGGTCCTGCAGGAACCGGTAAAACTTATCTTGCAATGGCAATGGCGATCACGGCGTTTAAGAATGAAGAAGTGGGAAGGATCATCCTGACACGTCCGGCAATCGAAGCCGGCGAGAAATTAGGATTTTTGCCGGGGGATTTACAGAGTAAGGTCGACCCGTATTTAAGACCGCTTTATGATGCATTATATCAGATCATGGGAGCAGAAAGCTTCCAGAAAAATATGGAAAAGGGGCTGATCGAGGTTGCACCGCTTGCATACATGCGCGGACGTACACTTGACAACGCATTTATCATATTAGATGAGGCGCAGAACACCACACCGGCGCAGATGAAAATGTTCCTTACCCGTATCGGTTTTGGATCTAAGGCGGTGATCACCGGTGATGCAACCCAGAAGGATTTAACACCTGGCACAGCATCCGGTCTTGATGTTGCCTTAAAAGTATTAAAAAAAGTGGATGAGATCGGCATCTGTGAACTGACCAGCAAAGATGTGGTCCGTCATCCGGTTGTACAGAAGATCGTGAAGGCTTATGAAGATTATGAAAACCGCAGTAAGAGCGCATCAAAAAGAAGACAGGAGACTCGCCAGCGATGAATGACCGCTTTGTAATCAAAAGAGGATGGAATCAGGTCTGCATGTTTATCGTTACCATTGCAGCCATACTTTTACTGTGTGCAAAACAACAGATTTTACTGGATCAGATTTTAGGGATTGTCTGTGTTGCCATGATATGGTTTGTATTGTTTCTTTTCTTTATAGAACACGATCGTGCGGAAGGACTGATCAGCCATAACCGTGAAACAGATTTCAAAAAAGTATTATATAGTTATACGGCAGCAGCGGTGGTGGTTGTGTTTGCATCATACTTTCCTGAATTTGTAAAACCGCTGGTATTTGTACCGCTCATTATTGCAGCCTTTGTTTCCGAACGTCTTGCGCTTATCACCGGTATTTTCTGGGATTCCATGATATGTCTGGTTATGGGACTGCATTCACAGGAACTGATATTGTACTGTCTGTTGACAATCTTTGGTGTGATCCTTGCCGGGACGGCGGAGGAAGCCACAAAACAGGAAAAAAAACTTATCTGGTATGAAGTGCTGTTGTTCTGCCTCTCCGTTTTACTTCCAGTCACCTTTTATTATCTGACCTATCAGGAGGTACATTTTGTGCTTTTATTATGGGGAATTGGAGAGGGTGCCATCAGTGTTTTGTGGCTGCAGTTTGGCTATCCGCATTTCTCACATTTGAGGGAACAGGAAGTAAATGATATCCTGACGGATATTATAGATGATACTTATCCTCTTGTCCGTGAACTGTCAAATTTTTCGAAACAGGAATATCAGCATGCACGCAGAGTTTCAAGACTTGCAGCAAGCTGTGCGAGAGTTGCCGGGGCAGATGAAAAGACCTGCGCGGCGGCAGGATTTTATTACCGGATCGGGATCATGGAAGGTGAACCGCTCACAGAGAGCGGAATCCGCATTGCACAGGAACACTGTTTCCCGGAAGATGTCATCCGTATCATCAGTGAATATGATGGCGAAACAGCACCGCCTTCATCCATCGAGTCCGCGATCGTACATATGGTAAATGGCCTGGTCAAAAAGATAGAAGTTTTTGACAGTTATACAATGGCAAGCGAATGGAATCAGGATATGGTCATCTACCAGACACTAAACGAATATTCTGCAAGCGGAATTTATGATCAGTCCGGGCTCGGCATGAATATGTTTTTAAAGATCAGGGAATATCTTGTAAATGAAGAAACCTTCTTCTTTTAAAAAACGTATAAAATACAAAAGATATAAAAACTGCCTGTAAGGCACAGAAATGAGGAAATTTATGAGTCTTTTTATAGAAAAAGAAACAGATACTGATTTTTCATTTGATGAGGAGGCACTTGCAAAAGAAGTGACAGACTATGCAATCGAGCATGAGGGATTTCCGTTTGAAGCTGAAATCAATCTGACGCTCACGGACAATGATGGAATCCACGCCATCAATAAAGAATACCGTGACATTGATGCGCCGACGGACGTTTTGTCATTTCCGATGCTTTCTTATGAGAGCGCAGGAGATTTTTCGAAATTAGAAGATGATTACGATGACAATTTCAACCCGGACACAGGCGAAATAATGCTCGGTGATATCATTATCTCTGTTGACAAAGTAAAGGAACAGGCAAAAAGTTATGGGCACAGTGAAAAACGTGAATATGCATTTTTAATCCTTCACAGTATGCTTCATTTATTTGGATATGACCATATGACACCGGAGGAAGCTGCCATTATGGAGGGAAAACAAACTGAGATCTTAAACGAGATGAACATTTTAAGATAACGAGGATTAAGTCATATGGGCAAACAAAATAAAAAAAGCAGTACAAGTTTTCTTGTGCAGGGTTCTATTCTTGCTATCGCATCCATCGTCAGCCGTATTATCGGTCTGATCTACCGTATCCCGCTGACAAATATTATCGGGGATACCGGAAATGACTACTATGGAACTGCTTTCCAGATTTATAATATATTATTGATCATTTCATCCTACAGTCTGCCGCTCGCAGTATCAAAACTTGTATCTGCAAATTATTCACAGGGCAGAAGACACAATGTATACCGCATTTTAAAATGTGCATTGATCTTCGGTGTATGTACCGGTACGGTCGCCGCACTGATCCTTTTGTTTGGTGCTGAGTTTATCACAGGCACGCTGATGAAAACACCGATGAGCGTCTTCGCTGTGCGTGTACTGATCCCTGTACTTCTGATTGTTGCAGTACTTGGTGTTATGAGAGGATTTTTTCAGGGACTTGGAACAATGATGCCGAGTGCAACTTCCCAGATCTTAGAGCAGATTGCAAATGCAATCGTCAGTGTATGGGCAGCGTATGTATTGGCTGATTATGGTGCAAAGGCTGGAGCACTGCTTGGTGATGCTGATAATTATTCCGCAGCATACGGAGCAGCAGGAGGAACGCTTGGTACTGCGATCGGAGCACTGGTTGCATTATTATTCTGTACCTTTGTACTGATTGTATATCTGCGTGCGTTTAAACGCAGTCTGCACAGAGAGCGGAAAAGAAACGTTGATTCCTATGGCTCGATATTTCATCTGCTTATCATAACGATCATCCCGGTTTTACTGAGCAGTACGATCTACAACTGCAATACCGTCATAGATCAGGCTGTATATAAACACATTGCTGCATATCAGGGATATACCGCGAACCAGTATGGTTCCTGGAATGGTATTTATACTGGAAAATATACGGTTCTGATCAATGTTCCGATCTCCATTGCATCAGCGATGGCGGCATCCTCTGTTCCTGCACTGACTGCTGCCTATGCAGCCGGGAAAAAAGGCGAAGCAAAACGACAGATCGGGATTGCAACACGTTTTATCATGGTGATTGCTTTTCCATGTGCAGTTGGCATGGGCATACTTGCATCACCGATCTTACAGCTTTTGTTCCGTGATTCATCGGAGACTGCTGCACATATGTTACAGGTAGGAGCTGTTACGATTTTGTTTTTTTCACTGTCAACGCTTTCAAACGGTCTTTTACAGGGAATCGGCCGCATGAAAGAACCGATCAAAAATGCGATCATTGCACTGGTACTGCATTTAGGACTGCTGGCAGCACTTATGTTCTTGTTTGACTTAAACATTTTTGCAGTCGTTATCGCAAATGCAGCATTCGGTCTTATCATGTGTATTTTAAATGCAGGATCAATCCGCCGTTACAGCGGATATCATCAGGAAATTCGAAAAACATTTTTTGTCCCTGCAATCGCCGCTGCCGGTATGGGTGTTGTTGTATGGCTCGTCTATCATGGCATTCTGTACGTGCTGCGTGTTAATGCTGTAGCAACGCTTTTGTCGATCGTGATTGGAGCGGCGGTATATGCAGTGTTACTGTTGCTGTTAAAAGGATTAAATGAGCAGGAAATCTTGCGTTTCCCGAAAGGCCGCATGCTGGCAGATGTCGCAAAAAAAATGCACTTATTAAAATAGCTGACGGCATGTGTTTAGACATTCTATGACCATGAAAAAATATTTCTGACAAGTGAATAAAAAGTAAAATTTGGCAAATACTTATCGTAAAACCGGAATATGGAGTGATGGGATGAAAAAAACGACGAGTATTTGCCTTTTTACCGGAATGATCTTTCTTTTATTGGTCATGGTTGTTTATTTACTGTTTACACAACAGGATACGGGGGAAAAAGAACAGGATCTTGCTGCGGCAACCGAAGAAATGCCGGCAGAAACGGATACAGAAAAAGAAGTTAAGACAACAGAGAGTCTTGCAGTTTATGAACCGTATGCGTATATCATAAAACAAAAGGATGGGATTCTGGTCGTATACCAGAGTGATGGGATCACAGAATTCTTTGAAACAAATATCCGCATCCGTGATCTGAATGAAGATATGGTAAAGAAATTGGAAAATGGGATCCGGTTTTCGGACGATCAGGAATTGTACGCCTTTTTGGAGAGCTATTCCAGTTAGATTGCTGCAGCCTTTCTGATATTGATGAATTACCAGCAATAACTATGGGTTTCACGGATTGAATGTTTGTTTTTTGTATGTTAAAATAATCAATAGTTTATCCTGTTACGGACAAATAAACTATATAAATATCGAAAAAGGTTTTTAATATGACAGAAACAGAAGTTGCAGTCATTGGCGGCGGAGCATCCGGGCTGATGGCTTCTATTGCGTCTGCTTTAGCAGGTGCAGATACAATCATCTTAGAACATATGGACCGTGTAGGTAAGAAAATACTTGCCACGGGGAATGGAAAATGTAATTATACAAACGAGGTGCAGGGATTATCGTGTTACAGAGGCGAAAACCCTGCTTTTGCTGTACCGGTATTCAGACAGTTCGATCAGAAAAAAACAGTGGCGTTTTTTCGTGAGATCGGTATCGAACCAAAAATAAAAAACGGCTATTATTACCCGGCAAGTGAACAGGCTGCTTCTGTTCTGGATGTCCTTCGCATGGAAGCCGCATATACCGGTGTAAAGGAGATTGTCTCCTGTGAGATCAAAGCAATAAAAAGACAGGGAGATTTCTTTCTGATCCGGACAGGCACAGGAGATTTTCGCGCAAAATCAATCATTTTTGCAACCGGTCTTTTCGCTTCGCCGAAGAGTGGGAGTGACGGCAGTGCGCTTCCATATATTGAACACTTTGGGCACCATATCATAGATATTGTACCGGCGCTGGTGCCGTTGCAGTGCAGGCAGTCATTCTTTAAAATGCTTGCAGGAATCCGTGCAGAAGTTTCGATAAGACTGTACATAAACGGAGCAGAAACGACCAGAGAACGTGGTGAATTACAGCTGACGGATTATGGAATATCGGGAATTCCGGTTTTTCAGATCAGCCGATATGCAACCAGAGCTTTAAAACAAAAAAAACAGGTATATGCACAGATCGATTTTATGCCGGACCGGTCTTTTGGGGAAGTGAATGATCTGCTGAAACTGCGTTTTTGCATGAATGCTCACGGAAAAGATGCCTCTCAGGCGATGATCGGTCTCTGCAATAAAAAGCTTGCAGAGGTACTCTTAAAAGAAGCCGGGATTGATCTTCATATTCCGTCAAAAAAAGTACCGGAAAAACAACTGACACGTCTGACAAAACTGCTGAAAGACCTGCGTGTCGACATCACAGGAAGCAAAGATATCGCGCAGGCACAGGTCTGTGCGGGCGGTGTGGACACACGCGAGATCGATGCAGCCAGCATGATGTCAAAATTAATTCCGGGACTGTTTTTCGCAGGAGAAGTCGTTGATATTGATGGTATCTGCGGTGGATATAATCTGCAATGGGCTTGGTCCAGCGGATATGTGGCAGGAAGCCACGCAGGAGAATATGCACATCCGGGAAAAAAAGCGCACAGGAAGAAACGAGGAAATTATGATTCGAATTAATCAGATCAAGCTGCCAGTAACACATGATACGGTGCAGTTAGAGCAAAAGATCAAAAAAGCGTTGAAATTAAAGGCGGACACGCCTTTTCAATACCAGATCGTCAAAAAATCCATTGACGCAAGGAAGAAGCCGGATCTGTTTTATGTGTACTCCGTAGATGTAGAGACGGCAGACGACCAGAAAATTTTAAAAAAGGTTAACAATAATAATGTTATGTCAATCAAAGTGAAAAAATACGTCCTTCCGGAAGTCATAAATCCTTCACGCACACCTGTGATCGCGGGGGCAGGCCCTGCCGGACTGTTCTGTGCCTATGCATTAATGTCAGAGGGTTTTCATCCGATCGTGACAGAGCGTGGTAAAAAGGTCGAAGAACGGACTGCGGATGTGCAGAAGTTCTGGGAGACCGGTGTCTTAGACACCGCCTCGAACGTCCAGTTCGGAGAGGGCGGTGCAGGAACCTTTTCCGATGGAAAATTAAATACATTGGTCAAAGATCCCATTGGAAGGAACCGTTTTGTTCTTGAAACATTCGTAAAATTTGGGGCACCGGAACATATTTTATATGAAAACAAACCACATATCGGCACAGACATTCTTGCAGATGTGATAAAACGGATGCGGGAATTTATGACAGAAAATGGCGTAGAGTTTTTATTTGAGACCTGTGTTACCGGATTTTCCACCGGCAAAAACGGGAACTTAAAATCTATCGAATTAAATCACGACAGACAGATCGATACCGACTGCCTGATCCTTGCCATCGGTCACAGTGCAAGGGATACGTTTTCGCTGTTACAGGAAAAGGGCTTAAATATGCAGGCAAAATCCTTTGCGGTCGGATTCCGTGTGGAGCATCCGCAGAGCGAGGTCAATCTGACACAGTACGGAGATTTATATGCAGACAAACTTCCTGCGGCACCTTATAAAGTGACGGCAAATCTTCCCTCCGGCAGAGGCGTATACTCCTTTTGCATGTGTCCGGGCGGTTATGTCGTAAATGCTTCCTCCGAGGAACACCGTCTTGCAGTCAACGGCATGAGTTACTCGGACCGTGGGGGCAGCAACGCAAACAGTGCAATCATTGTCTCCGTCACACCGGAAGATTTTAAGGCGGATGCAATCCGTCACGGTGTTTTAGAAGATGCGAATGGGAGAGAAGCTGTACTGTCCGGCGTCCGTTTTCAGGAACGTTTGGAGGAGCGGGCATGGAAACTTGGAAATGGAAAGATTCCACAGCAGTTGTTTGGTGATTACTGTAAAAATCGTCCTTCCGTTTCCTACGGTGCATTTGAGAGTACAACAAAGGGTGATTCCGTACTTTGTAATTTGAGAGGACTTCTGCCGGAAGAATTAGAGGAATCATTCATAGAAGGAATGCATCATTTTTCGCGTGCGATTCCAAAATTTGACCGTGAGGATGCGATCCTTTCCGGTGTCGAAAGCCGTACATCTTCCCCGGTGCGTATCGTGCGTGATGAATCATTCCAGTCGAATATCCGCGGTATTTACCCATGCGGGGAAGGCGCCGGATATGCAGGCGGTATCATGTCCGCGGCAATGGACGGCTTAAAGGTTGCCGAGGCGATCGGGAGATATGCCATAGAGAGTAAATGATAGATTACAATTATGAAAAATAATAGATAATCCGTCTGACGGACACTATTATAATGAACAGAAAAAGAACAGAGGTTAAAGACGTGGCAGAATATACACCTATGATGCAGCAATATTTAAAAACCAAAGAAGAATATAAAGATTGCATTTTGTTTTACAGACTCGGTGATTTTTACGAGATGTTTTTTGATGATGCGATCGTTGTCTCAAAAGAACTTGAACTGACGCTGACCGGCAAAAGCTGTGGTGCAGAGGAACGCGCGCCGATGTGTGGTGTCCCTTATCATGCAGTGGAAGGATACTTAAATAAACTGGTCGCAAACGGTCATAAAGTTGCGATCTGTGAGCAGGTGGAGGATCCAAAACTTGCAAAAGGTCTTGTAAAGCGTGAGGTGATCCGCATCGTCACACCGGGAACAAACACAGACATGCAGGCTCTCGACGAATCCAAAAATAATTACATTATGTGTATCGTATATCTTGCAGATAAATACGGTATTTCATTAGCGGACATCTCGACCGGAGACTACTTTGTTACAGAGGTCGATACGGAGCGGAAACTGATTGACGAAATCAACAAATTTGCACCATCCGAGATTATCTGCAATGAGAGCTTTTATATGAGCGGTGTCGATCTCTCTGATATGAAAAACCGCCTTGGTATTGCAGTGTACTCTTTAGAGGCATGGTATTTCAGTGACGAGACGGCAGAAAATACGTTAAAAGAACATTTTAAGGTGCAGAGTCTTGAGGGGCTTGGATTATCTGATTATGCGTGTGGCACGATCGCTGCGGGGGCATTGCTCCGCTATCTGTACGAAACACAGAAAAATGACCTTGGCAATCTTTCTGCGATTCATCCATACTCAACCGGGAAATATATGATCATAGACAGTTCGACCAGACGTAATTTAGAGCTGGTGGAGACACTGCGTGAAAAACAAAAACGCGGTTCCCTGCTATGGGTGTTAGATAAAACCAAAACAGCGATGGGAGCAAGGACACTTCGTGCTTATGTGGAACAGCCATTGATCGATAAAGCCGAGATTGAACTGCGCCAGGAAGCCATTGGTGAGTTAAACGATCATGTGATCACAAGGGAGGAATTGCGCGAGTATTTAAATCCGATTTATGACCTTGAGCGTCTGATCACCCGTGTGACTTACCGGACAGCCAATCCGCGTGATCTGATCGCATTTAAGAATTCTATCAGCATGCTGCCTCCGATCAAATCCCTGCTCAATGAGTTTGACGGTGCACTGCTAAAAAATATCCAGAACGACATTGATGCCATGGAAGAACTCTGCTCCCTGGTAGATCGTTCGATCATGGAAGAACCGCCGATCTCTGTGCGCGAGGGCGGACTGATCAAGGAAGGTTATAATGAGGATGTCGATAAATACCGCAATGCAAAAACGGAAGGAAAGACCTGGCTTGCAGAGTTAGAGGCAAAAGAACGGGAAAAAACCGGCATTAAAAATTTAAAGATCAAATACAACAAAGTGTTCGGTTATTATCTGGAAGTGACCAATTCCTACAAGGATCTGGTGCCGGATTATTTTACCAGAAAACAGACACTTGCCAATGCGGAGCGTTACATCACACCGGAATTAAAAGAATTAGAAGATATGATCTTAGGCGCGGAGGACAAACTCGTCAGCTTAGAGTATGATCTGTTCTGTGAAGTACGGAATAAAATTGCAGAAGAAGTTGTCCGTATCCAGCGGACAGCGAAAGCAATCGCAAACTTAGACGTTTTTGTATCACTTGCAGTCGTTGCAGACCAGAATAATTACTGCAGACCAAAGATGACCAACAGTGGAGTGATTGATATCAAGGGCGGCAGACATCCGGTCGTCGAAAAAATGATCACAAACGATATGTTCATCGATAACGATACATATTTAGATAACGGAAATAACCGTATTGCAATCATAACTGGACCGAACATGGCAGGCAAATCCACTTACATGAGACAGGCTGCATTGATCGTTCTGATGGCACAGATCGGAAGTTTTGTTCCAGCGACATCGGCAAAGATCGGCATCGTGGATCGTATTTTTACCCGTGTCGGGGCATCGGATGATCTTGCAAGCGGTCAGAGTACCTTTATGGTGGAGATGAACGAGGTCGCAAATATCCTGCGCAATGCCACATCCAATTCGCTTTTAGTACTCGATGAGATCGGACGCGGAACAAGTACCTTTGACGGTTTAAGTATCGCATGGGCGGTAGTTGAACATATCAGCAACCCGCGTCTGCTCGGTGCAAAGACACTGTTTGCGACACATTATCACGAGCTGACTGAGCTGGAAGGAAAGTTAAACAACGTCCACAATTACTGTATTGCGGTCAAAGAAAAAGGCGACGACATTGTATTTCTGCGCAAGATCGTGCAGGGCGGTGCGGATAAGAGCTACGGTATCCAGGTTGCAAAACTTGCCGGTGTTCCGGATTCCGTGATTGAACGCGCCAAAGAAATCGTGGAAGAGCTGAGCGCAAATGATATCACGTCTGTCACGAAAAACATCACGCCTGCAACGGCAGGAACGAAAAAGAAAAAAGAACGTTTGGATGAAGTTGATTTGACACAGATGTCTTTATTTGATACCGTAAAGGACGATGATATTTTAGAAGAGTTAAAAACGATTGATGTCGGAAATCTGACACCAATCGAGGCATTAAACAAACTTTATGAATTACAGAATAAAATAAAAAACCGCTGGTAGAAATGGAGAATAAAATTTATGGGCACAATTACAATTTTGCCGGAGACAACTAAAAACCCGATCACGCTGATGGGACAGCGCGCCGGTGTCTGCTGGGGAGGAAATGTAGAAGATCCGGAGAAAAATTATAAACGGGGCATGGACTGTATCATTTCCGGACATGGAAGAGTCATGGAATATGTAAATGTAGAGATGATCATTGCCGGCTATTCAGCGAGAGTAGAGCGCGAGTGGTATACACATATTGGCGGCTCACCGACACGTTTACAGTCAAGTACACGCTATATCAATTATGCCGGACGCGGATTTGATTACATCATCCCGCCGTCGATCCAGAACAACAAAGAAGCATTGGAAAAATATCAGGCATTAATGGCGCATATCAATGAAGAATGCCGCGCTTTGCAGGAAGACTACGGGATTCCAAAGGAAGATGTTGCAAACGGACTGCCGCTTGGCATGACGGCGTCGATCGTGGATAAAAGAAATCTGCGCAGTTTAACGGAGATGAGCCATCAGAGAATGTGTAACCGCGCATACTGGGAATACCGCCAGTTATTTGGTGACATCCGAAAAGCACTTTCGGAATATTCGGAAGAATGGCGCTGGATTGCAGATAATCTGTTTATGCCAAAATGTGATTACTTCGGATACTGCTCCGAGACAAGACCTTGCGGGAAACCGGTGTCCGGCGTTCCTAAGATGCCAAGACCATAACAGAATAATGCTGCAGGAAATGCAGCAGAAACGATTGAAACAAAGAGGTGAATCTGTATGCCTGAAATTACACTGCTCAGTCAGGAGACAATTGACAAGATTGCAGCCGGGGAAGTTGTGGAACGCCCCTCTTCCGTGGTAAAAGAACTGGTGGAAAATGCCATCGATGCAAAGGCAACTGCCGTCACAGTTGAGATCAAAGAGGGCGGTATTTCATTTATCCGTATCACGGACAATGGCTGCGGCATCGAGAGGGCGCAGGTTCCGCTTGCCTTTTTGCGCCATTCGACCAGCAAGATCAAAAGCGTGGAAGATCTGATGAGCATTACCTCTTTGGGATTCCGCGGTGAGGCGCTCTCAAGTATCGCTGCAGTTTCACAGGTCGAGCTGATCACAAAAACATACGGGGAGCTGACCGGTACCCGCTATGTTATTGAGGGTTCGAAAGAAAAGGAAAATGAGGAGATCGGTGCGCCGGAGGGAACCACTTTTATCGTCCGCAATCTTTTTTACAATACACCGGCGAGGCGCAAATTTTTAAAGACCGCGCAGACGGAGGGCAATTATATCAATGACCTGATGGAGCGTCTTGCCCTGTCACATCCGGGGGTTTCCTTTAAATTTATCAATAACGGTCAGACGAAAATGCATACCTCCGGCAATTCCAGGGAAAAAGATATGATCTATCATATCTACGGCAGGGATATCACCTCCGGGCTTTTAGAGATCGACCATAAAAATGAGTATTTTCATGTCAAGGGTTTTATCGGAAAACCGTTAATTTCCCGCGGAAACCGTAATTTTGAGAATTACTTTATCAACGGACGTTATATCAAGAGCGCGCTGCTCTCAAAGTCGATTGAGGAAGCGTACAAAGGCTTTCTGATGCAGCACCAGTATCCGTTCTGCGTTCTGTACTTTTCCATGGATACCGATCTTTTAGATGTCAACGTGCATCCGACGAAGATGGAACTTCGTTTTTCAAACAATGAGGCGATCTATAAGACATTGTTTGAAATTATCCGGGGCGCGCTGACGCACAAAGATTTTATCCCTGAAGTACCGGTGCAGGAAGAAAAGATACGGAAACGTGAAAACATCAAGGCACCGCTCCCGGAACCGTTTGAGCGCCGGGGTGTTGAAATGGTGCGGAGTGGAGGAAGGTTTCAGCCGCAGGACATACAGCAGGGAACAGACGGACAGTCCGGTTTCGCTGCGTCAAAAGAAAATGAAGACGTGCAGACAACAATTCCGATGCAGAGCGCAGCACCGCAGAAGGAATCAGCACCGCCGGAAAATCTTTCTGTCTTTAACTCGCTTCTTCCAAAGAAAGAAACTGCTGTCACAGAACAGTCCGCGGACCGGGTATCAGAAAGCAATACATACACCGTTTCCAAACCCGTACCGCAGCCAATACAGGCGGATAAAACAACGGCAAGCCTGCCAGAAGAGACAGCGGCAGCTTTACCGGAGTCAAAAGTCACTTACGAGCAACAGGAACTTGCGGCAGTCTCCGAAGGGTTTCTGACAAAAGATGCCAAGAAGAAACACAAGATCATCGGACAGCTGTTCGATACTTACTGGATGGTAGAGTATGAGGACAAGCTGTTCATCATCGACCAGCATGCAGCGCATGAAAAAGTACTTTATGAGAAAACGATGAAAAAAGTGCGTGAAAAAACATTTTCATCGCAGACGCTCAGTCCGCCGATCATCCTGACACTCAGCATTGAAGAGATCGAGATGCTTGAAAAATACAGGGAGCAGATCGATGCGTTCGGCTATGAAATCGAACCGTTCGGCGGAAAGGAATATGCAGTGACTGCTATTCCGGCTGATTTTACCGGGATTGACACAAAAACAATGTTTCTTGAAATGTTAGATGATTTTGCAAATATAAATGAAAATGATTCACCAAATGCCATTATGGAAAAAGTTGCGTCGATGTCCTGTAAGGCAGCTATCAAGGGAAATCAGCACATCAGCAGGCCGGAGGCAGAACGGCTGATCGATGAACTGTTGGAGCTTGAAAATCCGTACAACTGCCCGCACGGACGCCCGACGATCATTTCCATGACCAAATATGAAATAGAAAAGAAATTTAAAAGGATTGTCTGATATGCAGCAAAAACCAATGATTATTCTGACCGGTCCGACCGCGGTGGGGAAAAGTGCCCTCTCGGTGGAACTGGCAAAAAAAATAAATGGAGCGGTGATCTCTGCGGATTCTATGCAGGTCTACCGCCATATGGATATCGGTTCTGCCAAGATCACACCGGAGGAGATGCAGGGTGTTACGCATTATATGATCGATGAGCTAGAGCCGGACGAAGAATTTCACGTTGTGCGTTTTGTCACGATGGCAAAAGAATATTTAAAAGAAATCTATGCGGATGGAAAAATCCCGATCATAGCCGGGGGCACCGGATTTTACATTCAGGCACTTTTGTATGATATTGATTTTACAGAGCAGCAGTGTGATGAGACTTACCGCAGGCAGTTAGAAGATCTTGCCAGAGAACATGGCGCAGAATATCTGCACGGAATACTGCGCGAAGTGGATCCGGCTTCCGCCGAAGCGATCCATGCCAATAATATCAAACGTGTGATAAGGGCGTTAGAATTTTATCATTTGTCCGGCAAAAAAATATCTGAGCACAACGAAACGGAACGACAAAAACAGTCTCCATACAATTTTGCCTATTTTGTACTCACGGATGAGCGTGCAAAATTGTACGAACGCATTGACAGACGTGTGAACGCAATGATAGAAGCCGGACTCGTGGAGGAAGTAAAAAAATTAAAATCCATGGGCTGCAGCCGGGAGATGGTTTCCATGCAGGGGCTCGGCTACAAGGAGATCCTTGCATATTTAGACGGCGGGTGTACCTTAGAGGAAGCTGTCTATATCATCAAGCGTGAGACGCGCCACTTTGCAAAACGCCAGTTGACATGGTTTAAGAGAGAGCGGGATGTGATCTGGCTCGACAAGCAGGCATTTGGCTATGATGATGCAGCGATTTTAACAGATATGATATCAATTTTAGAAGAAAAGGAAATAATCAGTCATGAATAAGTGGATGGAAGAACAATACGAAGCCCTTGGTATTTCAAGAGAAGTATATGAATTTGGAGAAAAAATCGAAGATTCCTTAAAAGAACGTTTTGCAGCGATCGATGCTACGGCAGAATACAACCAGTTAAAAGTCATCAAAGCGATGCAGGACAACCGTGTGAGTGCAGAGTGCTTTAATATGTCATCAGGATACGGCTACAACGACCTCGGACGTGACACATTAGAAAAAGTGTATGCATCCTGCTTTAAAGGAGAAGATGCTTTAGTACGTCCACAGATTACCTGCGGCACACACGCTTTAGCACTTGCTTTAATGTCAAACCTTCGTCCGGGAGATGAACTTTTATCCCCGGTCGGAAAACCATATGACACCTTAGAGGAAGTGATCGGCATCCGTCCGTCAAAGGGATCTCTGGCAGAATACGGCGTGTCTTACCGTCAGGTGGATCTTCTGCCGGACGGAAGTTTTGATTTTGAACATATCAAAGAGGCGATCAATGAGCGGACAAAACTCGTGACGATCCAGCGCTCCAAAGGGTATGCAACCAGACCAACCCTGTCCGTGGCACGTATTGGAGAGCTGATCTCCTACATCAAAGGCATCAAACCGGATGTCATCTGTATGGTAGATAACTGTTACGGTGAATTTGTCGAAGAGCAGGAACCGCTTGAAGTCGGAGCGGACATGATCGTTGGTTCTCTGATTAAAAACCCGGGCGGCGGACTTGCGCCGATTGGCGGATATATCGTCGGGAAAAAAGAATGTGTCGAAAATGCTGCTTACCGTCTGACCTCTCCGGGACTCGGAAAAGAAGTCGGTGCATCCTTAGGTGTCATCCAGTCTTTTTATCAGGGATTTTTCCTTGCACCGACCGTGGTGAGCGGCGCATTAAAGGGTGCTATCTTCGCAGCAAATATTTACGAAAAACTTGGATTTGAGGTTGTTCCGAACGGAAGTGAGAGCCGTCACGATATCATTCAGGCGGTTGCATTCCACAATCCGGATGCACTGATTGCATTCTGTGAGGGAATTCAGGCGGCGGCACCGGTCGACAGCTATGTAACGCCGGAACCGTGGGCAATGCCGGGCTATGACAGCGATGTCATCATGGCGGCAGGTGCTTTTGTACAGGGATCATCCATTGAGCTGAGTGCAGACGGTCCGATCAAGCCTCCATATGCTGTTTATTTCCAGGGCGGACTGACCTGGTATCACGCAAAACTGGGTATTCTCAAATCTTTACAAAAACTTAAGGAACGAAAACTTGTCGACCTTGACTTGTTATGATAGAATATAATGTGATTTATGTATGCTTCCCGGGAGAGCAGAGAGGAAGCATTTATGAACAAAATTACTACGGTAAAAGAATTGCCGGATTCGGAAAAGCCATATGAAAAGTTTCTTACATATGGTCCGGAATACTTAAGTGATGCAGAGCTGTTAGCAGTGATTATCCGTTCAGGGACAAGCGGTCTGAAGTCTGTGGAAGTTGCGCAGAATCTGTTAAATGACGGTCATCGCAATTTATTAAACCTCTATGACATTCCGTTTGAAAAGATGCAGAAAATACGTGGAATTGGTCCCATAAAGGCAATCCAGTTAAAATGTATTGCGGAATTATCAAAGCGGATTGCACAGACAAAATCAGCACCAAACGTATGCATGACTAATCCGAGAACCATCGCAGATTACTATATGGAGCATCTGCGCCACGAGAACAAAGAACATCTGATCGTCTGTATGTTCGACAACAAATGCCACATGAAAGGTGATAAACTGCTTTCTGTCGGCAGTGCAAACGAGACGATTGTTTCGCCGCGTGAGGTTTTTGAAACAGCAATCAACTGTCATGCAGCACATCTTATCTTAGTCCATAATCATCCGAGCGGTATACCGGAACCATCCCATGCAGATGATGTCGTTACAAAACGGATTTTAAACTGCGGACAGTTGATGGGCATTCCGCTTTCCGACCATGTTATTATCGGAGATCATTCTTACTTTAGTTACAGAGAAAATAACAGGATCGTGGTTTAAACCGCGTTCCAAAGGGAGAGAACAATGACAAACAACGTATACGGTATTGATCTTGGAACATGCAATATGAAAATTTACTGCAAGTCTTCCAACAAAATCTTAAATGAGAAAAACACGATCGCATTAAAAAATAAAGATGAGATCTATGCTTATGGTAACTCGGCATACGCAATGTATGAAAAGGCCCCGGAGTCTATCCATGTGACATTCCCTGTTACAACAGGTGTCATCGCAGATTTCAACAATCTTCAGTCCATGATACAGCTTTTCTTAGAAACACATGTCAAGGGAAGCTTAAAGGGGGCAGAATTTATTGTGGCAGTACCGACAAGTATCACAGAAGTAGAGAAAAAAGCGTTTTTTGACATGTTCTATAAGAGCAAGATGAAACCAAAGAGTGTTCTTTTATGTGAAAAACCAATCGCAGATGCTGTGGGATTGGGATTAGACGTCAATGAACCGACCGGTATCATGGTTGTAGATATCGGTGCAGATACGACCGAGATTTCTGTTATTTCACTTGGAGGACTTGTACTTAGTGATCTTCTCCATTTTGGCGGCAATAAGATTGATGAATCCATCATTACTTATGTAAAACGTAATTATAATCTGGTGATCGGGCAGAAAACAGCACAGAGTATGAAAGAACGTTTGGGTTCCGGTATCCCGGGCAATGAAGATACGATGATCGTTGTCGGCAGAGATGTTGTAAGCGGACTTCCGATCGAAATGGAAATGTCAGGCGGAGTTGTCTATGAAGCAATCAAAGATAATCTCGAAAGTATCTGCAATTCCATCAAAATGATCTTAGAGAAAACACCACCGGAACTTGCAAAAGATATTATCCATTCCGGAATCTATATCACAGGCGGAAGTTCCCAGATTCATGATCTGGATAAATTGTTTGCAGATATCACAGGAATTGATATCAATACCTGTGAAGAACCGGAAGAGTGCGTTGTGCGTGGTCTTGTAAAAATTGTTTCCGACAGCAAATACAAACATCTTGCCTTCAGCATGAAAAGTAAGATCTTGATTTAGGGGAAAGTATGAAACGAAAACCAAAATTTGTTCTTCCCACAAAATATATATTGCTTATCTTAAGCGGTGTATGTATTGTGGCAATATTACTCAGTTTTACACTCGGCATATCCGGCGGACCATTAAATACTGTCGCCGGATATGTATTTATCCCAATGCAGCGCGGCATTAATTCTGTTGGCAGCTGGATTGGTGAAAAAGCAGACAATCTAAAAAAATTAAATGATGTTATGGCAGAAAATGAAGACCTGAAACGTCAGGTGGATGATCTGACCACGGAATTAAATACCATTAAATTAGAGCAGTACGAGCTTGACAATTTAAGAGAACTTTTAAAACTGGATCAGAAATATCCAAGTTACGATAAAGTTGCAGCAAATGTTATCGGAAAAGACGGCGGCAACTGGTTTACGAATTTTACGATTGACAAGGGATCTAACGATGGAATCAAAGTGGACATGAACGTGATCGCGGGAAGTGGTCTTGTAGGAATTGTCACAGACGTAGGACCAAACTATGCAAAAGTTTCTGCTATCATAAATGATACCATAAAAGTCAGTGGTATGGTTACAACCACATCGGATAACCTGATCGTAAATGGCAGTTTACAGAATATGAATGAAAATATGGTCATTGAATTTTCAAATCTCAATGATAAGGACAATAAAGTTGCCATCGGTGATCCCGTCGTTACTTCTTATGTATCAAACCGCTATCAGCAGGGAATTCTGATCGGTTATATCAGTACACTTACCATGGATTCTAATAATCTTACAAAGTCGGGTACCATTACACCGGCAGTCGATTTTGAGCATATCGAAGAAGTTCTTGTCATTTTAAATAAGAAACAGACAGCAGAATCTTAGAAATAGAGGTTATTTATGAGAAGAAAGATTACCGTATTTATTATTATTGGCGTCTGCTATCTGTTGCAAACGACATTTTTTGACACACTTTCCTTTGCATCCATATCACCAAACCTTCTGATTATCGTAACATCGTCCTTTGGTTTTATGCGTGGACGCAAAGAAGGGCTTTTTATCGGTTTTTTCTGCGGACTGCTCTTAGATATTTTCGGTGGAGGTGTTCTTGGATTTTACAGCCTTTTATATATGTATATCGGTTATATCAATGGAATGTTCCGTAAACTTTTTTATCCGGAAGATATTAAACTGCCGCTTGTCCTGATTGCAGGCAGTGATTTAAGCTGCAACCTTCTGATTTATTTTATTATGTTTCTTTTTCGAAACAGATACGACTTTAACTACTATTTTTTACAATTAATGATACCAGAGTTGGTTTATACCATGGTTATAACAATTTTTTTGTATTTCATAATTTTAAAGATAAACCAGAAACTGGAAGCAATCGAGAAAAGGAGTGCAAGCAAATTTGTTTGATAATATAAAAGAAGCATGCCGTATGTTTTTTAAATCGCGGCTGGTTGTAGCAACAGTTGTGATGATTCTGCTGTTTTCCATTCTTCTGTGGCGTATTTTTTCTCTTCAGATTGTAAATGGAAAAGAATATCAGGACAATTATACGTTCAAAATCGTCAAGGAACGCACCTTAAACAGTACACGCGGAAATATTTATGACCGCAATGGCAACCTGCTCGCCTACAATGAACTGGCATATTCCATTACGATCGAGGATAATGGTACTTACAGTTCTACGAAAGCAAAAAATGCAGCGATCAATGCAGAAATTGCACAGGTCGTAACCGCACTTGAAGAAAATGGAGACTCCATTGTCAACGATTTTAAAATATTGCTGGATGACAATGGCAATTACAGTTATAACATAGAAGAATCCGGCGCAACCTGGAAACGTTTTCTGGCAGATGTGTTTGGAGAGGCTTCATTTGAAAGTATGCAGGAAGATGAATCTGACATCATTTCCCGCAACAAACTTGATTTTAAACCGACGGAAGCAACCGCTGCACAGGTTATGCAATATCTGGCGGGCAGCAACCGTTATGCCATTGGAACCGAATATGATGATGCAATGGCATATAAGATTACTGTTGTACGTTTTTCCATGGCACAAAATGCCTATCAGAAATATATTGCAACAACGATCGCAACGAACGTTTCCGAGGAATCGGTTGCCTATATCAGCGAACACGCTGCAGAATTGCAGGGGGTTGAAGTATTAGAGGATACCATACGAAAGTACAACGATAGTGAATATTTTTCTTCCATTATCGGTTACACCGGAAAAATATCCACCGACGAATACAATAAACTTTCAGAGACAGATGATTCCTATACTTTAAATGACGTAGTCGGTAAACTTGGTATTGAACAGTATATGGACAGCGATTTAAAAGGTGCGAAAGGTCATGAAAAGCTCTATGTGGATTATCTTGGAAAAGCGGTAAAAGTCATTGAACACGAAGAACCGCAGGCAGGAAATGATGTCTATCTGTCTATCGACAAAGATCTTCAGATTGCAGTATATAATCTTTTAGAGCAGGAGATTGCCGGAATCGTATACTCCAATATTGATAATCCTGGATCAGATATCAATATTCCGATCACAGATGTCTATTTTGCACTGATTAACAATAATGTGATTGATTTTTCACATTTTTCAGAAGAAAATGCATCCCCCACGGAACGGGAAGTACAGCAGATCTTTGCCAGCAGACAAAATGTTGTAATTGAACAGATACGCACCGAACTGACCGGAAGTGCACCGACACCATTTGCATCGATGACAGAGGAATATCAGGATTATTTTACCTATATCATAAAAAATATGCTTCATGATAACAATATCCTGTTAAAGAAAAATATTGATACGTCCGATGAGGTTTACCTTCAATGGCAGAATGGGGCGATTGGCCCGCAGGAGTATTTAAACCATGCAATTGCCAAAGGGTGGATCGACATTACAAAGTTTTCCGTAAGTGAAAAATATTCAGATTCTACTGAAATATATGATGCATTGTGTGATTATATTCTAAATGATATCAGTACAGATTCAGATTTTACAAAAATTATATATGAATATTTAATCCAGACCGATGCAATTACCGGAAGACAGCTTTGTCTGATCTTATTTGATCAGAATATTCTGGCATTTGACGAGGATGATATTGCAGGATTATCAGGCGGCACAATTGCACCGGCTTCCTTTATCAAGGAAAAGATCCAGAATCTTGAAATTACACCGGCACAGCTTGCCTTAGATCCATGTGCGGGCTCCTGTGTGATCACAGATACAAAGACAGGGGAAGTTCTCGCTTTGGTAAGTTATCCTGGATACGACGGTAACAGGCTTGCAAACACCGTCGATTCCGATTACTTCAACAGCCTGCAGCAAAATAATGCAAGACCTCTGTACAATTATGCAACCCAGCAGCGGACGGCACCTGGTTCTACATTTAAAATGGTATCAGCGACGGCAGGTCTTGCAGAACATGTGATCAGTACGACGGAGCAGATCCAGGATCTTGGAGTGTACAAAAACGTAAGCAATGAACCGGAATGCTGGATTTATCGTTCTTCCCACGGATCACATGGTCTTATTAATGTGTCTGAAGCACTTAGAGATTCCTGTAACTACTTCTTCTATGAAGTTGGTTACCGTCTCAGTACCAATAATTATGCAATGAGCTACAATAATGATGCCGCAGAAAACGGTATTGAAAAAATTCAGAAATATGCTTCACTTTATGGCCTGAATGAAACAACCGGCATAGAAATTGAAGAGAGCAAACCGCAGGTCGCAGACAGTTTCCCTGTCATGGCTGCCATTGGTCAGAGTAATAATAACTACTCCACGATACAGCTCGCCAGATATGTTACTGCCGTTGCAAACAGTGGTACCGTATATAATTACACACTTTTAAACAAAGTAACGGATTCTGACGGAAACACATTAAAACAATACGAACCGGAGATCCGCAATACCGTGGATGTCTTAAGTGACAGTGACTGGGATGCCATTCATACCGGTATGCGCATGGTGGTTGAAAATACAAAAGAATTCGATGGATTTCCAATCGAGGCAGCCGGCAAGACAGGTACGGCACAGGAGGATCTGAAACGGCCAAACCACGCTTTGTTTGTCGGTTATGCTCCGTACGATAATCCTGAAATATCAATTGCAACGCGTATTGCAAATGGATATACTTCCCACAATGCGGCAGAAGTTTCAAAGAAGATCCTTGCATACTATTTCAAAGTTGAAGATGCTGATTCTCTGTTAAACGGACAGGCTGAGAATATTAATGCTACATCAAATGGTGTAAATGATTAACATTTGAATAATTCCCGTTTTTTTGCGGGTTTTATTAATAAATCAAAACAGGAGGTTCCCTCATGGGTGAAGTGATTACTTTTACCTCAGGAAAAGGCGGCGTTGGCAAAACGACAACCACAGCTAACGTTGGCGCAGGACTTTCACTGTTAGATAAAAAAGTCGTATTGGTAGATACTGATATCGGCTTACGAAATCTTGATGTTGTCATGGGACTGGAAAACCGGATCCTCTATAATCTGGTGGATGTGCTAAGCGGCAGATGCAGGGCGAAACAGGCAATCATCCGGGACAAACGATTCCCGAATCTCTCTGTGATACCGTCATCCTGTACAAAAGAAAAAATTCTGCTTGATTCTGATCAGATGAAACATCTGCTTGATGATCTAAGACAGGAATTTGATTATATATTAGTTGACAGTCCCGCAGGTATCGATCAGGGATTTTTACTTGCCATTACGGGAGCCGACCGCATTGTAGTGGTCACAACACCTCAGATTGCAGCCATTCATGATGCTGATTGTGTACTTCAGATATTAAAAACACATTATACGGTAAAAACAGAACTTCTGATCAATGGTTTTCGCAAACACATGGTAAAAGACGGAGATATGCTAAATATCGATGATATCTGTGAACTTTTAGATGTGCCATTACTTGGTGTCGTGCCGGAAGATGAACAGATCATCATTGCCCAGAACCATGGCGAACCGTTGCTGCATCTGGATGGAAATAAAAAGAATGCATTACTTTCTGAGCTCTGCTACAACAATATTGCACGGCGAATCACAGGTGAGGAAGTGCCTCTGTTAAATTACATAAAACAGGGCAGTATTTTTTCGAAGATATTTTTTAAAAAGAAACCTGTGAAAGGAGCGCTGCATGTTTAAAACCCATTCCGGAAATGTTGCAAAAGAGCGCTTAAAGCTGATGATGAATGCAGACCATCAAAAACTGGATGATGCCACTATGGAACTGATCCGTCAGGAGATAGGCTGTGTTATCACGAAATATGTGGTTATAGAGCCGGAGAACATTGAGATTAAAGTAATGTTAAAGGATTACAAGAAAAGAGAGTAGGATAATGTCTAAACTTTATAAACTAAAGAATTACAAATTCATACTGGTCATATATGTTCTGATATTAAATACCCTGGGGGTCTTTCTGGTTGGGAGCGCAAGCCCCGGGGATCAGAAAAAACAGATCATCGGTATGGTGAGCGGTATTGTCATCATGGTGATTTTATCTTTGATCGATTACAGTTTTATCCTCCGTTTTTCCTGGATCATATATCTGCTGGCAGTCGGTCTCTTAGCACTGGTACTTGTCGCGGGTGATTCTTCAAAAGGAGCACAGCGCTGGTTTGAGATTGGCGGTATCCGCTTTCAGCCATCCGAACTTGTAAAAATACTTTTGATTTTATTTTTCGCGTATTATTTCATGAAATATGAGGAGAAGATCAATACGGTAAGAGTGATTGTTTCTTCGTTTGTGTTACTTGCGATTCCGCTGTTTTTAATCTATAAACAGCCAAATCTGTCGACAATGATTGTAATTACCTTAGTTTTTTGCGCATTATTATTTATGGCAGGCTTAAATTACAAACTGGTCGTCGGTGTGCTGATCGTATGTATTCCGGTCGGACTGATTGGAATGACACTGATCATACAGGATAAAATCCCATTCATCCACGCTTATCAGCTGGGGCGTATCATGGCATGGCTTTATCCGGACGATTATCCGGATCTTGCCTACCAGCAGCAGAATTCGATCATGGCGATCGGTTCCGGACTATTATGGGGAAAAGGACTTAACAATACGGATCCGACTTCGGTCAAAAACGGAAACTTTATTTTGGAACCTCAAAATGACTTTATTTTCGCGGTTGCAGGTGAAGAACTTGGATTTGTGGGCAGTGCAGTGATCATAATTCTCTTGCTTTTCATCACGATTGAGTGTATATTTATTGCTAGAAAAGCAAAAGACACAGCAGGCAGACTGATCTGTTGTGGTGTAGGTGCGCTGATTGGTTTTCAGACTTTTGTCAATATCGGTGTGGCGAGCGGGCTTCTGCCAAATACAGGTGTAACACTTCCGTTTGTCAGCTACGGACTTACATCATTATGGTCTTTGTATATAGGTATCGGGCTTGTCTTAAATGTCGGGCTTCAGCCGAAAAAATATTAACAACAGGGGGTCCTACAACATGAACATTGGATTAATAGCACACGATTCAAAAAAGAAACTGATGCAGAATTTCTGCATTGCCTATCGGGGTATACTTTGCAAAAATGAGCTTTATGCAACTGGAACGACCGGAAGACTGATCGAAGAGGTTACAAATTTAAACGTTCATAAATATCTGGCAGGACATTTAGGCGGTGCACAGCAGTTAGGGGCTCAGATCGAGCACAACGAGATCGATCTTGTCATTTTTCTTCGTGATCCGTTGACACCAAAATCACACGAACCGGATGTCAACAATGTCGTAAAAATCTGTGATACACACAACATACCGCTTGCAACAAATCTTGCTACCGCAGAACTTCTGATCAAATCTTTAGACAGAGGCGATTTAGAGTGGCGTGAAATGTACAAATAACAGAAACGAATAATAGAATACACACTTTGTGAACATTCTATTATTAAGAATAAAATATATACGCAGGATATACCTTTATCTGGTGTATCCTGCGTATTTTATGAAAGGAATTTTAACATGAAACGATTGCTATCTGTTCTGTGTATTACAGGATTTTTACTTGGCAGCATTACCGGTTGTGGCAAAGAGGAGGTTACACTGGAACAGCCTTATGATATTTATGAAACGACCGGAAGTCTTGGTCTTGGAACAACTGTTTCTGCCGGTGCACAGGAATATTTTTCAAAAGACCTGTGTGTAGCCGATGACGTTTCACTTGGTACAGATACAACGGATTCACAGGTTGCAGAAGGCGCCGGTACTTTTAATCTGGCAACAAATGAGATTGTCTATGCAAAAAATATATATGAGAGACTATATCCGGCAAGTACAACAAAAATTCTGACCGCATATATTGCATTAAAGTATTGCACAGATTTAAGCCAGACGGTCACGATCAGTGAAAACGCTGCAAATCAGGCCTCCGATTCCTCTGTCTGCGGTCTTCATGCCGGAGATGTGATCCGCATGGATAACCTTTTATATGGTATGATGCTGCGAAGCGGTAATGATGCTGCGATTGCAATCGCAGAGTCGATTTCAGGGAGTGTGGAAGAATTTGCGGCACTGATGAACAAAGAAGCAGCCGCACTGGGGGCGACACAGTCTCATTTTGTCAACCCAAACGGACTTCCGGATGAAAATCATTATACCTCTGTATATGATCTGTATCTGATTTTCCGTGTGGCATTACAGAATGAAACATTTGTCCAGATCATAAGCACGACTTCCTATGATGTAACCTATCAGGCAGGAGATGGTACAATAGAAGAACATACCTGGGAAAATACAAACCAGTATCTGAGCGGTCACGCAAAATCTCCGGACGGTTTTACCGTAATTGGCGGTAAAACGGGTACAACCGGTGATGCAGGATACTGTCTGGTGCTTTATTCCATGAATGAACAGTCACAGCCAATTATTTCTATTGTTCTGAAAGCAGACGGAAAATCAAACCTTTATCTGTTAATGAATGAAATGTTATCCGGTTTTGCAAATTAATTGAAAATATTATTGTTTTTTTTGTGTTAATATACTATAATTAATTTATAAAACGAACCGTTTTTATTCATTTTCACGAATATGGACGTTGCATCGAAGGATCAGGAGGGAAATGACCATGATAGAGATTATTTCAGGCGAAAAGGGAAAAGGAAAGACAAAGGAACTGCTTAACAAGGTCAATACATCGATCACATCTGCAACTGGCAATATCGTATATCTGGATAAGAGCCAGAAACATATGTATGAGTTAAATAATAAGATTCGATTGATCAATGTTAACGATTTTCTGATTGATAACTGTGATGAATTTCTCGGTTTCATCTGTGGTGTGATATCACAGGATCACGATCTTGAAGAAATGTACCTTGACAGTTTTCTTACCATTGCATCGATAGATTCCGATGAACTTTTAAATCATGCGATTCAAAAGCTTGATGTGATCAGTGAAAAATACAATGTAAAATTCATTTTAAGCGTATCCAAAGATGAATCAAAACTGACAGATATTGCAAAAGCAAAAATCGTCATTTCCCTATAAAAATGAATATGTAAACAATCAGATAACACACACCATGTGAATATATCTTTTGTTATGAATTATGCGGTATGGAAAGATCTCTTATCCATACCGCATAATTCATGATAACAGAATGTTTGCGAAACATGCATTCTGTTATTAAGATTCTCCTACAGAACGGATTCTTCCGAACAAGCTGAGCAGATATAATCCCCCAATTCCCACAAGTGCATAAATAATTCTTGTAAGCCATGACATATCCCCGAAAAGAAATGCCACCAGATCAAACCTGAAAAAGCCAATCAGTCCCCAGTTAATCGCACCAATGATAACCAATGTAAGCAATGTGTAATCAAGCCAGTTTGTATTCATTTTTTTAGCCTCCTTTTGCAGATAGTATGCACGCAAAAAAAATTTTTTATTCGTATAAAACTTTTTTATCCTCGTTGTTTTCTATTGAATAAAATGTTAGAATAGGAATGTTGAAAAATTTAAGAGGTGAGTAAATTTTTGAATGAACATAAAAAAGTAGTAAAATATCGTAAACCGTTCAACATAAATATTGGTGTAATCATTTTTATTATTATTTTCATATATCTTGTATTCAATGTTTTCACTTACATTACAACAACGCATACTTCTGTTTATGAAGTGGAGCAGGGAACCATGGCAGAAAATAATGTTTACCGCGGTCTGATCCTTCGGGATGAAACAATTGTCACATCGCAATACGCTGGATCACTGAACTATTATGTACGCGAATCATCGAGAGTCGGATACGGAGATCTGATCTGTTCCGTCGATGAAAGCGGAAGCGTTTCCCAAAAGATTAATGATGTAAGTGCAGACGCCTCTAATCTGGATGCCGAAGGACTTTTAGAAATCGAAAATGATATTTCCGACTATGAAAATTCCTATCAGGCGCAGACATTTTATAATATTTATTCATTTAAAGAAAATATTGATTCTGCATTAAATGAAGCCTTAAGTCTGGAAGCTTTAAACGGATTATCGGATTATACATCCGCTGCCGGAAATGGTTCTTCCTTTCATACGATCACAACCGATACACCTGGGATCCTTGTTTATTACACGGATGGATTTGAAAATACGACCACGGACAATTTTTCAAAAGAACAGTTTGATGAAGCGTCCTATCAGCGCAATAATTTAAAACAGAATGTATCCGTTTCTAACGGGGATGCGGTTTATAAACTGATCAGCAACGAAGAATGGCATATTGTCGTTCCTATTACAAATACACTCGCAGATGAACTTGCAGATGACAATACTTTAAAACTCCGGTTTAATAAGGATGGTAAAACGGCATACGCTACCTATGTGATTACAGAAAAGAGCGGCGAAAAATACCTGATTTTAACACTTCGCAATTCACTGGTACGTTACGCAAAAGATCGTTTTATAGAGATTGAACTGCTGCTTACCGAACAGACCGGACTGAAAATTCCAAATTCGGCAATTACAGAAAAAGAATTTTTTACCATACCGGTCAGCTACTTTATGAAAGGCGGGGATTCTGATGCCGATGGACTGCTTGTTTCGTCCACAAACAAAAACGGAAAGACAACAACAGAGTTTGTTTCGCCAACGATTTATTACACAACTGACGATTATTACTATATCGACAGTGAGAATGTTACTGCCGGAGACATTCTGGTAAAACCTGATTCGAATGAAACTTACCGGGTTGGCTCAGACACTGCAACCTTAAAAGGTGTCTATAACGTCAATAAAGGTTATGCTGTTTTCAAACAGATCGATATCCTTTATCAGAGCAAGGAGTATACCATCGTAAAAACTGGAACTTCCTATGGAATTTCCTTATATGACCACATCGCTTTAGATGGAGCGAAGATCAATGAAGATGATTTGTTAAAATAATGGAGGGAAAATGATATGTTAAAAGAAAATCTTGCCAATGTCGAAAAAAATATTGAACAGGCTTGTAAAAATGCCGGACGCAGCCGCGATGAAGTAACCCTGATTGCGGTAAGCAAAACGAAACCCGTTGAAATGTTACAGGAAATTTACGACGAAAACATCCGTGATTTCGGTGAAAATAAAGTACAGGAACTCTGCAGCAAGATGGAGCAGCTTCCATCAGATATCCGCTGGCATATGATCGGACATCTTCAGCGCAATAAAGTAAAGTATATTGTGGGAAAAGTTGAGTTGATCCATTCCGTGGATACATACCGCCTTGCAGAAGAGATTAACATTCAGGCAAAAAAACAGAATGTGATCGTTCCAATTCTTGTCGAAGTCAATATTGCACATGAAGAGTCTAAATTTGGTATTTCCGCAGAAGATGCAATCCTACTTGTGGAAGAGATTTCCAAACTTGAAAATATCCGTATCAAAGGACTTATGACGATTGCGCCTTATGTTGAAAATCCGGAAGATAATCGTCTGTATTTCCGAAAAATAAAGCAATTATCTGTTGACATAACTAATAAAAACATAGATAATGTATTTATGGAAATTCTGTCTATGGGAATGACAGGAGATTATATGGTTGCAATCGAAGAGGGTGCTACCATGGTGCGTGTAGGAACCGGAATTTTCGGTGAAAGAAATTATAAACAGGAGTGAGAACATGGGAGTTCTTGATAAATTTTTAAATGTTATGCGTCTGAATCCTGAGGATGACGACGATTTTTACAATGAAGATTACGATTACGATGATGATTATACAGAGGACGAGCCAAAGCAGACATTCCGTCGCGAGAAGAAACGTGAAACAGTAGAAAAAGATTATGATTCAGATCGTCCGAAGGAGACTCCGGTAAAATCCTCATCCAAGGTAACGCCGATCCGTCCATCGAAAAAACAGACTGGTCCCGGCGGTATGCAGGTATGTGTGATCAAACCTACTTCTGTTGAAGATGCGAGAGAAATTACAGAGACTTTACTGGAGAACCGTACTGTTGTCCTCAATGTTGAGGGCCTTGACGTTGAGATTGCGCAGCGTATCATTGATTTTACATCCGGTTCATGCTTTGCAATCAGTGGTAATCTGCAGAAGATTTCAAATTACATCTTCATTATCACACCGGCATCTGTGGATATTTCCGGAGATTTTTTAAGTTTAATGGATTCATTTGAGACAAGGGGTATTCAGACCGATTTTTAATTATGAATGAGCAGGAACTTTGTAAAAAACGTCTGTTGGATCTTTCCAGACAGGCTGACCGAAAGGGAATCGTTTTATTCAGCGATTTCCTTAATTTAAATGAACTGAATATTTACCACCAGTGTGAATCCGAATTTGCCACAAAGACGGAGAGTTTTGGCGGGGTTTCCTATGCAGAGCGTCAGATAATTGCTTTTATTCCTGATGCTCTTTATTATGAATGGACATACCCGATTGCGGCATTAAAGGTGGAACCCGCTTATCCGAAGTTTGCAGAAAAATTAGGTCACCGTGACCTGCTTGGATCTGTCATGACACTCGGTATAGACCGCTCAAAGATCGGTGATATTCTGATGGGAGACGGCTGTTATTATATCCTGTGTGAGGAAAATGTGGCTCCATACTTTATGGAACAGCTCACAAAAGTTCGTCATACACTGGTGCGCTTAAGTGTTGTAAGTACAGACGAAATCAGTTCGCATCAGGAGATGATCGATAAAGATGGCATCATTACCTCAAACAGACTTGATTCTGTCATTGCCTGTGTATACCGTTTATCCAGAAGCCAGTCTTTAGAACTGATCCGCGCAGACCGTGTATTTGTAAATGGAAAAAATATTCAGACACCAACCTATATCTGCAAGCCGGATGATATTATATCCGTGCGCGGTCATGGGCGTTTTCATTTTATTTCCATCTCAGGAGAAACCAATAAAGGACGTCTGAAAATCAAATATCAGCTATATAAAAGTTAACAGTACACTCATATGCAAAAATGCAGAAACGGAGGAGTATTATGTCAAAAAGTATACCGGTTACAGATGGAACAAATGTGATCTATACGATTGAATTAAAAAAAGATTTTGGGGATCTTTGTAAAGAACTGACCAGACTCAAAATCAGTCCTGACCAGAAACTTTGTATTGTCACAGATTCCAATGTAGCACCCTTATACGCAAAGGAAGTACAGGATCAGCTTTCTGCGGTATTTTCAAATGTATTTTTACATATTTTTCCTGCAGGTGAAGCAAGCAAAAACACGGATACCGTAGGTGCGTTATATCAGTTTCTGATAGAAAATCACTTCGACAGAAGGGACATCCTCTTAGCACTTGGTGGAGGTGTAGTCGGTGATCTGACCGGTTTTACGGCAGCAACTTACTTACGGGGCATTGATTTCATACAGATTCCAACTACACTGCTTTCACAGGTGGACAGCAGTATTGGCGGCAAAACGGGTATTGATTTTATGCAGTATAAAAATATGGTCGGTGCATTTTATCAGCCTAAATTAGTTTATATGAACCTGTCAGTGCTTCATTCTCTTCCAGGAAAACAGATTGTTTCCGGAATGGGAGAGATTATCAAGCATGGCTTGATCAAGGATGCTTCTTATTTTGAATGGCTCATCGCTCATGAAAAAGAGATCTGGGCATTAGATCCTGAAATTTTAGAAGAAATGATCTACATAAGCTGTAATATCAAGCGTGATGTGGTCGAACGTGATCCCAAAGAGCAGGGAGAGCGTGCACTCCTTAATTTTGGACACACGATTGGTCATGCCATTGAAAAGCTTTCTGATTTTTCGCTTTACCACGGAGAATGTGTAGGACTTGGTATTGTTGCGGCATCTTATCTGTCCATGCAGCTTGGCCATATTTCAAAAGAAGATTTTGAGAAAATACAAAATGCTTTATCGCTTTTTGAACTTCCAACACAGATGGATGGATTTAACGCAGAAAAAGTTCTTTCTGCAACAAAATCCGATAAAAAAATGGTTGGAAACCAGGTTAAGTTTATTCTGTTAAAAGAGATTGGAAATGCTTATATCTACCGCGAACTGACAGATGAACAGATTCTTGACGGTATCCGTTATGTCTGCCATTCCTAAAATGATTTCCAAAGAAATGAGGGCTCAATGAAACAACAATCTAAAACCATTCAAAAAAAAGCTTTTATCGGTATTTTATGCTCAGTCATTCTGATTTTTTTAGACCAGTTTACAAAATATCTTGCAGTACAGCATTTGAAAGATCAGATGCCTGTTGTTTTGTGGAAAAACGTTTTGGAACTCAGTTATTTAGAGAACCGTGGTGCAGCGTTTGGTATTTTTCAGGGAAAACAGTGGCCGCTTATTATTTTTACCGTGATTGTTCTGATCCTTATCATATATTTTTATCTGATGCGCATTCCTTCGGAAAAACATTTTGGCTTACTCAATGGAATCGCCATTCTGTTTTTTGCAGGTGCGATTGGTAACTTTATTGACCGGGTTACGCAGAGATATGTGGTTGATTTCTTTTATTTCAGACTGATCAATTTCCCGGTGTTCAACGTCGCAGACATTTATGTGACCGTTGCTGCCGTACTTTTGATCTTATGTCTGCTGTTTTATAAGGAAGAAGACTTTGAACGTATTCTTCCCACAAAAAAGAAATCATGATTTTTGTATACCATTGAATATACATACCAGAATGGAGATTTTATGAAACAGGAAACTTTCGAAATAGAGGCAGAATATGAGGGAGAACGCTTAGATAAATATCTAAGCGTTATTTTTGAGCAGTCAAAAACCTCTTCAAATGCACCTTCACGTTCTTTTTTTCAGAAACTGATCAGAGACGGCCATGTAAAAGTAAATGATTCTATAGCAAAAGCAAATTACCGTCTGCGTATGGATGACCTTGTATGTGTGGAAATTCCAGACGCCGTGGAAACACCGATTCTCCCGGAAGATATCCCGCTTGATATTTTATATGAGGACGATGACCTTCTCGTTGTCAATAAACCGAAAGGAATGGTTGTACATCCATCAGCAGGGCATTATTCAGGCACCTTAGTTAATGCGATTATGTTTCACTGCAAAGACAGTCTTTCTGGCATTAATGGCGAAATACGGCCAGGAATCGTGCACCGGATCGATATGGACACAACCGGTTCGCTCATTGTATGTAAAAATGATGAGAGCCATGTTAAAATTGCAGAGCAGATCAAAGAGCACAGTGTCAATCGCAGATACCGCGGTATTGTATATGGCGTTGTAAAAGACGATGAAGGAACGATCAATGCTCCGATCGGCAGACATCCGACCAACCGGAAAAAGATGGCGATCAACGAGAAAAATGGAAAGCCGGCGATCACACATTATAAAGTACTGGAACGTTTTTCGAATTATACCTATATGGAATTTAAATTAGAGACGGGTAGAACACATCAGATCCGCGTTCATATGGCAAGTATCGGTCACCCGTTACTTGGCGATACCGTATATTCCAGTGGAAAAAGTCCGTTTAAAACGCAGGGGCAGACACTTCATGCCATGACGATCGGTTTTATTCATCCGCATACTAATGAATATATGGAAATATCGGCACCACTCCCAGAATATTTTTTGAAAATACTAAAAAGTTTGCATTAAATTCCGAAAAATTGTTTTAATTTTTGAAAAAATGTAGTATAATTATACAAAAGAAACAGATATCATCATATGAAAACGAGGCGTTTTGCATGTATTGCACAAATATTTCGTAATATGTAAGATATTCTGCTGCAAAAGAAAGTGGGGGATTCCTATGTCAAATAAGATATATACCATCGGTCGTGAATTTGGAAGCGGAGGTAAAGCAGTTGGTGAGGCACTTGCCAACAGACTTGGCATCAAATTATACGACAAAGAATTATTACAGCAGGCAGCGAAAGACAGTGGCTTTTGCGAAGAGATTTTTGAAAATCACGATGAAAAACCAACCAGCAGCTTTTTATACTCACTGGTCATGGATACATACTCCGTTGGAAGCTACAATTCTTCACCGTTTCTTGATATGCCGTTGAACCATAAAGTATTCCTTGCACAATTTGAAACGATCAAAAAGATTGCAGATCGTGAATCCTGTGTCATTGTTGGCAGATGTGCAGATTACGCATTGGCAGATTATCCGGACTGCATCAATATTTTTATACATTCAGATATGGAAAACCGCGTCAAAGCTGTCAGCAAACGCCTGAATATCACAGAGAATAAGGCAAAAGACCTGATCCAGAAAAAGGATAAACAGCGCGCCAGCTATTATAATTATTATTCCAGCAAGCGCTGGGGTGATTCTACTAGCTATCATCTGACACTGGATGCCGGAAAGCTTGGTATTGACGGATGTGTCGACATGATCTTAAAATTCCGTGAAATTATGGATGCACAGAAATAAAATAGAAATATCCCGGAAAAAAGTCCCTGTTAAGGTGTATAGCCTTAATGGGGATTTTTTTGTAAAAATGATAATTGCAAATTGATTAGTTTTGTTGCTGTCAGATGAACTAAAGTTGGTTCTTTGATGCGTACATAAAATACTGAAAAACTAATGTTATTTTTATTGAAAGAACCACATTTAGTTCATAAAATTGTGACCTAAATGTGGTTCTTTTCTGCGTAATGGTATGTAAAAAAAATAATGAATTAAATATGGTTCATAAATATTTTTGTAATTTACAGTTATGGGAAAATATAGTATTATAATTATAATATTGATTTACAGAAAAAAGGCATTAACAATTACGCCCTAGGAAAGTGAGATTGTTAATGCGCTTATTAAGTATACCTATTTATCAATTATTAATATAGCATATTAACTCATATTATGCAATTCTTTTTTCTGTAAATTCCACAGGAAGGAATTTTTCAAATGAAATATCTTTATAGCACACCTATTAGTATGCCAAGAGGAACTCATTATGGTAGTGATTATTGGATTATCTACAGTAAGAAACTCCAAAGACAAGTACATTTATACAGTATGTTGGAACACGCAAACTTTATTGTTCTAGAAATGGATTCTCATGTCGAATATTTTTGTGAACAGCCCCTAAAAATAACTGATTACAATGCTTCAAAACAACAATCTGTATTTGATTTTTGGGTATATTTCACCAATGGTACTTATGAATTTCAAGAAATCAAATATTCAAGCGAATTGGAAGAAAAAACCGAATCGGCACTTCGTTCGCAAAAACAAATAGCCTTTCAAAATAATTGGTGTAAAGAACAAAATCATGCCTATCGGGTGGTTACTGAAAAAGATTTATACAAAAGCGAATATTATATTAACAACCTAGAAATATTATATTCCTTCGTTCTTCGCCAAACTACTTCGATTATCCCAGAAAAGGAAAAGGCTTTATACGAGTTTCTTCTAACTGGTTCGCAGACTATATCTGCAATAGAAAAACAGGCGATATTTAATGAGGAAAGTGTAATGGCTAATTTAGCACTACTGTACTATAAAGGGAGCATTGCAATAGACATTCTACACAGACCCTTAGACAAAAAAACGGAGATAGGATTATGCGTGAGCGAAAATATAATATATTAGAATTAAGAGAGTACCGAACTAATTGGGCAGATGTGCATGTAGATTTATTGGATGATGAACAAAAAGACATCTATATAAAGCGCAAACAGGCAGTTGATATGTATATAGATGATATACCCTTAAACAGAATTATGAATCTAACGAATATTGCAAGGCAAAAAGTTCCTGTGCTTGTTGGAAAGTGTATAAAAATCAATCCACAAACAGGTAGGCAATTTGGCTATGCTGGGTTGCTACCATACAAGCAACTAAAAGATTCAATGGATATACCGATAAAAAATTCTCAGTCTAAAAGTCGTGGAGCATTTTCTCAACTATTACTAAAACATCCAATTCTTTCGGAGTTTATATCTGATACTTACTTTAAAAACTCTAAGACTATTCTGGAAAAAAATATTACAATCGGTAACCTATATTATAAATTTCTTGAAAAATGTAGAGATGTAGGAATTCAAGATTATGAATATCCATTTAATACATCAGATAGGGCAAGAAGGTCTTTTTATAAATATATAAAAAACTTAGAATTATCAAATGCTAATAATTCTATGCGGCGTGCTGATAAGAATGTTCGGCAAAAATTCTACTCTACTGGCATTGGAAGGAGCATGCGTCCTGTGCCGCTGGCACCATTTTCTGTAGTGCAACTAGACGGACATAAAATAGACATGTTATACACAGTAGATGTCATTAATAAACATGGCGAGTTAGTCAGAATGCCGGCAATGAGAATGTGGCTAATTGCCGTTATTGATGTTTCGACAAGAACCATTTTAGGATATAGTCTTACCACTAATGAAAATTACAATCAAACAGATGTTTTACGTGCTATCCGAAATGCAATTATACCCAAAACTCCAATTGAATTTTCTCTTGCAGGATTAAAATATCCAGATAATTACGGTTTCCCGTCATTGGCAATTCCTGCCATAGCATGGGCTATGCCAAATACGATTATGTTAGACAATGCCAAATCCCATTTAGCCCAAAATGTCATTGACAAATTATGCTCACAGCTATATTGTTCAATGAATTTTGGTTCTGTAGCAACTCCTGAAACCAGAGGTATTGTTGAACGTGTATTTAAAACCCTTGAAGAGAACGGCTATCATCGAACTGTATCTACGACCGGAAGCAACATAAATGATGTACGTAGAAATAATGCAGAAAAAGATTCTGTTACATACCAAATTACATACAATGATATAGCACAACTTACAGAATATTTTATTGCATTATATAATAATAGTCCTCATTCTTCTTTGGATAATCAAACTCCTCTTGAATGTATGCAACGCCGGATTATAGAAGCAGGAATGCAACCATGTATTGCTGATTCTGCAATGAAAAGAAAAGTCTATGAACTTACAAATATTACGGAAATAAAAACAATACGCGGTAGTATTAAAAATGGTAAACGACCTTATATTACTTATAAAGGTACAGAATATCGAAATGATATTCTGTCTCAATCCATGGGACTTATAGGACAAAAACTGATAATTGACATTAATCCGGATGATATCAGTACTATAAGAGGATTTTTTGAGGATGGTACAGAACTTGGCATTTTAACAGCCGTAGGCGAGTGGGGCAGACGCAGCCATTCTTTAAAAACAAGAGAAGAAGCCATGAAACTCGCAAATTATAATAAACAGAAAAACAATCCCTTCTATGCTCCATTAACAGAGTTGGAAAATGAATTAAATGAACGTGCTGCTAATGAACGCAGAGCAAGAACTAAAGCAGCTCGCATACGTGCTGAACAGGGAAAAGAACTCAATGGAACTATTTCGGATATTCCTAAAAATATTGTTTCTATGCCAGACTCACCTTATTTAACTAATTCATACACCACGATATCTGAAGAAGATGCAATTAGGAAAAAGCGCGAAAATTATACTTCAGAAGAAATGGAAGCAATAATGAACGCTGGTTCTTTAGAAGAAGCATATCGGCAAGGGCTAATATAATGGGGACTTTAGAATGATAATATCACAAGATACGTTAGATAATTATTTTGTTTCAAATGAATTTAATATTACGACACCTGCTATCATGGAATTACAGAAACAAGTTTTTCGCTGGGTGTCTGATGGGACACCAGGTTCTATTATTTATGGTCGTCCGCGAATTGGAAAAACCCGTGCAATTCTTTATATTGCATCTGTCTTAAAAGCAAAATATGGACGAGAATTACCTATCTACGTCTTAAATGCTACAGAACATATAGCTAAAGACAAATTTTTTTATTCAGAATTGTTGAAGGTTGTAGGACATCCAGAATTTGATAAAGGAACCGTGAGTATGCTTAAAGAGCGCTTATTAAATTCACTTTTCACATGTGCTTGCAATACAAAATATCGAAAAATCATTCTTTTCATTGATGAAGCCTATAACTTTACAGAAAAAGATTTTAAATGGCTTATGGATATTTATAACAACTTAAATTTAAAAAATATCCATTTATATGTTTTTTTAGTTGGTTCAGAAGAACTGATTGCTCGAAAGCAGGCTCTTATTCTGGCAAAGCAACACCAAATTGTAGGAAGATTTATGGTAGAAGAGTGCCACTTTCATGGCATTCAATCCGCAAAAGAAATGTCTATCTGCCTAGCAAACTATGACCAACCATTAGAAATAGTGGGAGAGCAGATCTCTTTGGCAAAAGAATTTTTCCCAGATGCGTTTTTGGATGGAAAACGCTTATTTTCCTGTGCTGATACGCTAATGGACGAATATTTGAAAATAATGAAGGAAATAGGTATTCCATCTGCGTCAGAGATTCCTATGATGTATTTTGTTAATACAATAAAATATTGTTTAAACAACTATGGCATTACTGGAAAAAAACTATATTTTCCAACAGATGAAGCATGGCGAAATTCTATTTTTAATTCTGGATATGTCGCCGCAGAAAGGTTGTATTTTAATGTACCCATTGGATAACGGAAAAGCAGGATATACTTGGAATGAAGAGTGGAATTTACCATACGAATCATTGTGGGGACGTATTGAAAAATTTCGAGCAGTTAATGTTCTTGAATCTGGGCAACTAGGTAAAATAATTCATATTGGTGCAGATAGTACATATACAATTTTTTGTCCCCAATTGCTAATTTATAGGAAACAGGCATACAAAATCAAGCAAGTACGCAGTTTTTTGCATATTGATGCTGAGTTATTTACAAACTTTACACATTTAGATGGAATTTTTGATAATAGATTACGGTATTGTCCTATATGTATGAAATCTGGATATCATTCATTCTTACATCAATTATATTTTTTAGATGAATGTTTCATTCATCAGAAAACACCATTACTATATAGATGTTCATGCATAAATACATATATTTTAAAGAGAAAAAGAATTGCAGACGTAACAGCTTTTCAATGTGAGCAATGTGACAAAAAAATTGCTGTAGCGCCATCTATGTCAGACGGAATCCTTGAATTTTGGAGAAAGGACAATATTTGTAAACGCCTGCGAAGAATAAATAAATATAAAAAAATAAATATTGTAGATGTCCTGCTTTTATATCAAGAAAAAGGTAATAGTTTTCACAGATATACGGAATTTAGTACTACACAAAAAGCTGTATTAAAGGATTTAATTTTAACGGGAAAAACTAAACAAACACCTCGACTATTTATAGTTCGTGATTTAGCAGAATCGACCCATAAAATTGTAATGTCAGAAGCACTAAACCAGTACATTCTAAACAAATATGAGCATAATGTAATTCTAAAACATTTTTGGCATATTTCAGATAGGTATTGTCGTTATGAAATAGGCGAACACAATATAGAGTTGTTATCAATTTTTTTCTTGATTAAAGAGCTCCAATGCAAAAGTTATGTTGATCAATTGAACTATGGATTACGCAGAGATTTAGACGGAAATATAAAAAGAATTTTTTTATCAGATAATGAATACTCTGATGCAATTTTTCTTATACAAAGAATTTCCTTTCAGTTAGGCATAGATATAGACGATTACATAGAATTGTATAACTTTATATTAATGGAATTCACTTTGGCACGGTATAAACATATCTATAGTTGTTTTCGTGACAATCACCCAAGTGAATATCCATGTACGAGTGCAGCCTCAGTTTCGTATAATAATTGGAATTACCCTGTTTATATTATTGTAAAAAACAAAGAAGATGAAATTTTATTATATTAGTACTAAACATATTATTCAAACCAGAAGATATTTTTGTGAACAAAAGTTGTTTCATTCAATTTCAAAGAACCAACTTTTGTTCACAAAAATTGTATAAATATTATTGAAAATCGCTTTAAAGAACCATCTATTAGACTTTTCTTCACAGAAAGAACCACCTTTTCTTCATTTGACAGTTGCCGACACAGCGTATATTGAGTTAATAAGCTACAGACTATTTGCTTCCGAATACAACTATTCGTTAAACTGAAAAATGTTTTTTGAATAGTGCGTTAGGCTTGTACATCCTACCGCCTGTCGTGCAAGCCTGTATTTAGCACTATTTAAAAAATAAAAGTTTAACGAATTAGTTATGCAATCGGATAATTTTATAAAATACTTTACAGGGATAGGGCGAAAAGCTCTATCTATTTTTATGCGCCAAAATCGGTTATCCCCTCGCAGTGTGGCAAAATGCCTGTAGACGTACAGGGGGTAGGAGATTTTGTCTTTTAGGCGCATACAGAGAACGTTTGAGGGCGTGAGGTGGGTAAGTCGGGGTTAGTATTACCCCCGACTTCTGTCGCAGTCGCAAAACGTATTTAATGCCTTATAAAATAAGGGTTTGAACTTGCGACATGACTTTGCTAACTTCTGTCGCAGTCGCAAAATAAATATGGGGGTGTCGCATTATGAATGATGTACAATCCAGAAAATGGCTTGTAACTATTAACAATCCTAAAGAAAAGGGATTTGAACACAATATATTGAAAACCATCTTGCAAGGGTTCAAGGGGTGTCTGTACTGGTGCATGTCGGATGAGATAGGGCATGAGGGTGGAACTTATCACACACATATCTTTCTTGTCTGCTCTGGTGCTGTCCGGTTTAGCACTATGAAAAAGCGGTTTGGTGGTGCGCATTTTGATGTTTGCAAGGGTACAAGTTCCGAAAATAGGGATTATGTTTTTAAGTGTGGCAGATGGTCGAATACGGATAAAGAAGATACTAGAGTGGAAGATACCCAAGAGGAATGGGGCGAACTTCCTGTTGAACGACAGGGGCATAGGAACGATATAGACGATCTATATGCCATGATAAAAGAGGGGTTAACAAATTATGAAATCATTGAAAGCAATCCACAATATCTGCTTAATCTCGATAAAATTGAGCGTGCACGTCAAACGGTCTTGGAAGAAAAATATAAAAACGATTGGCGTGAACTTACAACCGTTTATATTTACGGAGATACCGGGAGCGGAAAAACACGGTCAATTATGGAACAGTATGGCTATTCTAATGTGTTTCGTGTAACAGATTATGAACATCCTTTTGACGGCTATAAAGGGCAAGATGTAATTGTATTTGAGGAATTTAGGTCTAGTCTCCGTATAGGCGATATGCTTAACTATTTAGATGGCTATCCAGTCGAATTGCGGTGTAGATATGCTAATAAACAGGCTTGCTTTACTAAGGTCTATATTGTATCGAATATCTCATTGCGTGACCAGTATAGAGATTTACAACGTGACCAGTATGAAACATGGTGTGCATTTCTCCGGCGCATTCATGAGGTACGTATATTCAAGGATGGTAAGGTACATACAGGTACATGTAAAGAGTTTATGGACGGCTTTATCAAATTGTCTGATGATGAAAAGACGGTGTTTGACAAGTAGGCTACATGTTAACCGTATCTATTTTCCCGTCGTTTTTAAGCATGCTAATTTTTATATTACCGTGGTTTTGTTCGTAGTTTTCTACATACTGTTTTAGTGCGTATTCTACTTCCTTATTTCTTGTTCGGCAGTTTTCTTTTGCAATGATATTTAGTTTTTCAAGTATGGATTCATCCTCTATTCTGAAACCAGTTACTTTTGTTTTATTTTTACCCATAGTAAATTCCTCAAAAAAAAATATAAAATTAGCAGTTAACTACTTGACAACATCTATACAATAGTATATTATAATACTTGTAAGGCAGTTAACTACTAGTTAACATCTTATTAATGTTCAAGCGGTCGTTGTCGGTGCATTGGAAACCGTCGAATGTTAGAAAATAGGATGGTAACCTATATGCAACCGAACTTTGTTTTGATATTGATATTGGCATATCTATTTTATCAAATTTCAAGGTTAAACGCAAGCGAACATTGATAACTAAATAATTACCCTTTAAAGAATGAAAGAGAGGAAAAAAGACGTGACAAAATTAGTTGGGTATCGTAAGTTTGTATCAAAGAAAAATGGCGAAACGTATTGCGTTGCAAACGTTGTGCAGGACTTAACAGATCGTGAAAAAGAGAATGGTTGCGTAGGGCAGAAAACGGATGAGATTTTCATGCCGAAGGAACAGGTTAACTTGTTGAAACCGTCCGACATCGGAAAAGAAATGTTGTTCAATTATGAACTGTCCGGTGGTCGTGCGTTTCTTGTAAATGTATCACTTAAGTAAAGGGGGTGTGAATTATGCCTATTGGTTCAGCTGTTGCGGCATCTACTGCGGTTAGTGCTTCCGATTGGGCAAGCGTTTTAACAGCTATGACAGGACAGATTAGTGTTTCTACTGTCGTGGGTGTGCTTGCAAGTGTCGTTGGTGCTGGTATCGGTCTTGTGTTCATGTGGTGGGGTGTTCGTAAATTAGCACGCACACTGATGGCGGCTTTCAGATCGGGAAAACTTAGATTCTAAGTTTGGTTTAAGAGGGGCGGTCGCTCCTCTTATTTTTTAAGGTGGTGTGATATGAGTGTTTGTGGTCAATATTTAGAGGGTTCATTGAATCCCTTTAATGTTTTTAAAGTAATAAAGCACAATACAGCTTTTCTTGCGGAACATCCGGATTATTTTAAGCCTGAGGGTTTAATGATATTTTGCGGTGAACAGGGTAGCGGTAAAACGCTTAGTGCTGTACAGTATGTAAAAAAACTTTGCTATGCATATCCGCAAGCTATTTTGTGCACGAATGTTGATATCAAGGGGTTGCCGCCAGAGACTCAAGTTATTGAGTATGACGGCATTAAATGTTTGAAAGAACTTGAAAATGGTTACTTGGGTGTAATTTATCTGATTGATGAAATACACTTGGAGTTCAATTCGTTGGAAAGTAAGAATATTGATATTGATATTATGATTGAGGTTTCGCAACAGAGAAAACAGAGGAAAACGATTGTAGGTACAACGCAAGTTTATGGGCGTTTGGCTAAACCGTTCCGTGAACAGATTCGTAATGCTGTATTGTGCAGTAACTTTTGTAAAGTTCTCCAGTTTAACCGTTTGATTGATGGTTCAAAAAGTCATGAGGAAAACGGTAAATTGATAACTGAAACAAGTAAAACATTTGTTTGGTTTCATTCTCCGGCGCTTTATGACTGCTATGATACATATGCAAAGATGAAACGTTATCGGGACGAATGGCAAGGAAAGAAGAGGTATATATGATAGACGGTATTGCGTTATTTACGGAAGTTGTTAAAGGTGCTATTCCTTATGGCATGGCATTTGCAATCGGAGAAATGATTGTAACCACGTTCATGAAAATGGCGTTCGGTGGTAAGATTGATTTTAAATAAGGGGGTATGTCATGGATGAGAATGTTTTGGAAGATTCACAACTTGAGTCGACGGATTCTATGGAGTCTGCCGAGACTGGGACGGTTGATACGGAACATAGCGAAAACGATATGGAGTTTATTCTTGATTCTGCTGATGATCGCAGTGGTAATGACGATACTGAATTAGAGGAAAGCATAGAGGATATTGGTCTGTCTGATCTCTACAATACGGAGACTGGTGGTATTCCTGTTTATGTTGTGCATTCTGATGATGATACGGAAGAAAAATTGATGGATGATGAGTTAGGGGGTGTTCCTGTTGTTCTTACTAATGATGTTTCGCCTATTGCCAGTTATGCTTCTAACGACGGCGTATCTTATCAGTTGCCCGCCTATTATATTGACTATTATAGGGGTGTTCTTTCTAATCTCGGCGATACAGATTATCTCTGCTTTTGTAGTAGAGAATTTCCGTATAACAATGATTACTGGGTGGAGCATTATCGTCTTGTGTATGATCTGGATATTGATAGTGATAGTGTTGTGCAAGGAAATTATCCCTGTATTGACATTTATCGGTACAGTTCGTCCTCATCTTATAACGTTGATTATACAACCTATAATTTAACGTCTGTTCCGGCGTTTAGTTATGGCAGTTTCGGAAAATATTCAGATTTGAGACAGGGGGTGACACCGAATGAAAGTATGGCGTTTCTTTTCTTCCTCGGTTTTGCCGTTGTGTTTAGCGTTTTGCGTAGTTTTTTCCGCTGTTGTGTTGGATTGCGTAGACGTTAAAGCGGCAACGACTAAAACTTATCCCAATGCTGATATCGAAAAGTCTTTTAGATTGGCAGGTAACAGACAAAGTTTTTCTGTTCGTGAGGGCAGTACAAGTTTCACTTATGCAGGTAAAACTATTACTGGCGGTGCTAGTACGGATTCCGGTACCGTTAATTCGGGTAGCGTGACATATTATTTTGATATCACATATTCAAAGTCGTATAGTATTGATCAACTCGATCCTACACATTGGTATAAGTTAGCGCTTTCTTATGACGACGCTATAAAAGATGGTGCGAAACATAATACTTCACAATTAACGGTTAATCGTATTGGAAAAGATTGGTATGTTACGGTCGGTGGACAGGAATATTCTTTTGGTTCTGATAAGTCGCCTACAATTTTTATTGAGAAAAGTGCTTCGTCTAAGTTTACTTTGAAAATGGTCGATCATATTTCATTTACTGTTACGGACGCTTTCGGGGTTAACTATGACCGTATTTTTACATTTAAGAATGTAAAGGCGGTTCTTACTGATTTAGGTAAGCAGACTGGAACGATAGAAAGCAAATTGAATAATATTGATAACACGTCTAAAGACCAATTAGCAGAGGCGAAAAAACAGACTGATGAAAGCAAAAAGCAAACAGAGGAAAGCAAAAAACAAACTGGTATTATGTCCGGTTTGCTTAACAAGATTACAACCTTTTTCAATAACTTCTTTTCGGGATTGATTAACGCTTTAGTGTCTGTATTTGTGCCGGAAGATGGCTATTTCAAAGACTATTTTGACCGCCTAAATAAATTTTTTTCTGATAAGTTAGGCATGCTCTATACACCAATAGATATGTTTGTGAAACTGCTTAACGGTATTAAAGGTGCGTCCGGTACTGATACTGGTATCGTGTTTCCCGGTTTAAAGTGGGAAGATACTTATATTATTCCTAAACAGACTATTAGTTTATCGGCATATAGCAAACAAGTGCCCGAGATTCAGCAAAAGATCTATTTTGTGACTGATATTATTATGGTCGGTGCGGTTCTTTTGTTATTACAGAACAAATTGAAAGAGGTGTTGACTCAATGATTATTAAGGGATTGTTAGAACTGATATTTGCATTACTTAAACTTGTTTTTGCGCCTATAAGCTTGCCTGCATTACCGTCCGGTATACAGAGTGTACTTGATGAATTGGTCGGTGTGTTGACGTCTGCGGTTGGATTGTTCAGTGTGTTTGTTGATTTATCCGTGGTTAAATGGCTGATACCAGTTGTGCTTGTAATTGTAAATTTTGATAAAATATGGCGCATGATCATGTTTATACTTAAGAAGATACCGTTTTTAGGTATTCAGTGAATTATCGGGTGCAAAATGCCGACGGTGTCGGCTTGCACCCGATAATTCTGTAACGGCTTGGGTAAAGTTTAAAGGCGTGTACATCTGGTGCTTTCTTGTCTGATGTTGCCGGATTTTACCGGATGCCATGCGCTAAAGTAGCACCAGTTGTTTTTGCAATGCCTTGCAAAAATTGCCGCAGGCAAACTATAGGCGTGATATGCGGATGTGCAATAACTATTCGTTAAACTTGTGTTTTGCGAATAGAAGAAAAGACAATCAAACAACTAAAATACACTCTGCTACATATAAATTTATACAAACTTTATCATCAATGCATCCATACGAAAATCCCGTGTTAAGATAAATATCTGGTTAACACGGGATTTTTCTGAATGACAGCCTGCAAATAAATCTATATTATTTACATTTTACTTTTTTTACTACTGAATATGCGCCATATATTTTTTTACCTTTCACAGTTTTATATGCGCGTACTTTATAATAATTGCTATAATAGATTTCATAGCCGTCGGCCCACGGTACGCTGTCCCAGGACAACTTTAACGAAGCCGCCTGTACAGACATACTTTTAAATGTTCAACCTGCTGTACACCTGTATAAAGGCTCATATAACGGTAACTGCTGTATTCTTTTGTTTTTCCAGCTGTTTTATAGGAACGGAACCGGTAATAATAATAGCTTCCCTTCATCAGATCTTTGTGCTGATAGCTTGTTCCGGAAGTGTTTGCAATTACTTCGTAATCTCCGTAATAACCTTTTCTCACAGAGATCTCTGTTCCGGCAGCTCCGGCACATTTGCCGAATGTAATCGCATTATTTTTACCATCAAATGCCATTTTTATATTGTATGGTCCTACAAAGCCGGACATTGCACTTGAAACATTTGAATATTCACTATATATTGTCTTTTTACCGACTTTCTTATATGCACGCAATTTATAGTAAACATAGGTATCTTTTTTATTTACTTTGTGCAGATAAGAAATGTCTTTCGTCGTTCCGATTTTTTTATAGGTTCCATAATAGGAATCGGCAGCATTTATCTCATAGCCGTCTGCTCCTGCCACTTCTTTCCAGAGCAGATAAATCTGTGTATCTCCGGCTGCAGATACAGATGAAAAATATGGAGCCGCTATACTAATCGTAAGCGATGATACTGTAGAGTAAGCACTATAATATGTTTTATTATTAACAGTCTTATATGCTCTGGCTTTATAGTAATACTGTTTGCCGAGTGTTACATTCAGATCAAATAATGTGCTGGACGTTGATGTATCTACTTTGCTGTATTTCCCATTCTGACTGGTGGACCGGTATAACTCATATCCGTCTGCCAAGGAAACACTCGATACATATACTCTTACGGTATCACTATTCTGTTGGTATACATTTACATAGGATGGTGCAGTTAAAGCATATTTGTAAGATGTCGGTTTGCTCATGGAACTCTTATTCTTTCCATTCACAGCCACTACCTTATAATAATAAGTCATATTATAACTTACCTTGGTATCTGTGTAAGAAGTATAAGAAGCTGTTCCAATCTTACTGTATGTTCCATTTTCTTTATCAGAACGGTAAATCTCATAGCTGTTTGCTCCACTACTACTGCTCCAGCTGAGTCTGATACCATCTGTGGTACTATATGCGCTCAGTGACGTTGGCGGCGCAATCTGTGGAACAGCTTTTACGGAGTCTGAATAATTCGTGTAAATATAGGTTCCATTTATATTTACATAGTCTCTTACTTTATAAAACTGAGGACTTGTCCACATTCCATCCTCTAAAACAGAGTACATTAAAGATGTACACTCCGTTTCATCTGAGTTGCCATTATTACTTTGAAATACCATAACCGTTGTGTCACCTGCTGTGGCAATCTGTGGTCTGGTTCCCGGAAGGACATATCTCATGATAATATCCTCATTCACGAGTACTCCGTTTTTTCGTACAGATTCCAAAGTATTTCCAGTCCATCCCGAAGTTTTGTTCTGATAAGATGTATCAATGACCTCATACTCTTCGTAATCATTCAAGTCTAAGGTTTCTATCTGCTGTTCCGCAGCTCCTTTGTAGGTATCTTCCGTTTCAGAAGCAGCTTTATTTCCGCCATAATAATAGTCCACGAATGTTTTTTCATAACTTGCAATCTCATGTTTTGCAGAAAAAACAAATAAGAGAGAGGCCGTCAGCTTCATGCTGCCCTTTCCTTTGACCTGCAGATACTGATTGGTAATATCCCAGGTTACCGGTGCGGAAAGTTCCCCTTCGGCTCCAACAGAAAGTGCACCATTAATGCCGGCACCACCACCGATCGTAAAGGAAGGAGTAAATGCGATTGGCACATCTAACTGGATCTGTCCGGTTTCCATCAATACCTTTTTAACTGTTGCGCTGATCTCAATGCCAAATCCTGCTCCAACTTCAAAATAGACTGGTACAGGACCGACAACAAACTGCTGATTGTAACTGTATTTAAAATCTACTCCGCCAAGGATTTGCCCTGATACGGACGTAAGTTTTGTTTTTGACTCATCCCATGTTGCCTCGATATAACCGGCAATGTTTAATTCTGGTTCTTCCCATCCTTTTTTTAATGTAAAAGCCCCTGATTTTGATCCATACGCTTTGCATAACTTACTCAGTTCATCAACTCTGTCTGCTGTTTTGCAGGCTTCGTCAATTTTCTTTGTAAAATCATCCCATGTTTCGTCCGTTGATTTAAAATCAGTAAAACCGACAGCTATTTTTACTTTGTCATTTTCCGTTGTAATCGTAACCGGCAGACTTCCAATGCTGTATTCAAACTCTGTCCCACCAATGATCGGAACATCTCCCGGAACGGTAAAGCCGACTCCATCGCCAAATTTAAACTCTTCACTTGCCTCTTTATCATATCCGATGAACCCGGACGACTTTGATTTTATAAAAATGTTTGTCTTAACAGCCTCTGATTTTACATTGTTTTCACATACAACCTGTAAATAAACCGGTGTTTCCGGCTCAAATACGCTTCCCGGTTTTATGGTTCCTTTGGGAGAAGTCAGTGTCACAATGTTCGTTCCCTGATAAAGCAGATATTTTGTAACCTTATTATTTCCTACTTCAGCATTAATACTGTAAGATACCTCTGCATCTTCACCTTCTGTAAAATACATACGGCTCTGTAGTACATCTGATCTCGTCTGGTCTTGTGTCAGATATAAAGATTCTGCATACACCTTTGAAGTATTGGCACTGTTCTGTACATAAGAGGTTGTAACTCTGCCTTTCGTCAGTACTTCATACACCGTTTTCGAATTGTACTTATCAGCATTAATCTGAATTTCGTAATCACCATCATCTAAACTGAAAAATGCTGCACCGTTTTCATTTGAAGTTACTGTTACACCGCTAATTGTAACTTTTGCTCCTTTGACCGGCTTGTTTCCATCTTTATCATATACGACAACCGCACATTTATCACCTGGAACTGAAAAAGAACTTTCCGGGCGGATCAGCCCGTTCCCCGCACTGACATTTATACCATATAAAAATTATACTAAAATAATTCCAATCAAAATAAACCGTATACCACCCAGCATAAATCCTGTTATGCCAAATAGCATACCAAAATCATTTTCCTCCTTTCTTTCAAATTTCCTTTCAAAAAAATCAACCATTCTTACGATTTTCATCGTATGAGTTCATCAGAATCAAGAATGATCGTAAAAGGTCCGTCATTCACAAGGGATATTTTCATATCTGCTCCGAAAACCCCCTGTTCTACAACTGCAATCTGATTTTTGCAGCTCTCAATAATATAGTGATAAAGTTCTTTTGCCATGTCCGGTTTACCGGCATCTGTAAAAGATGGCCTGTTTCCCTTCCGGCAATCTGCATATAAGGTAAACTGTGATATTAATAACAGACTTCCATTCACATCCTTCAATGATAAATTTGTCTTTCCTTCAGAATCTTCAAAAATACGAAGTCCGATCAGTTTTTTTATCATTTTATCCGCAATCTCTTTCGTATCAGAATCGGATATGCCAATCAGTACCATAAAACCTTTTTGAATACTGCCCGTTACCTCATCATCTACGCGACATGCGGCTGAACTTACGCGTTGTACTATAAATTTCATGATCCATATCTACTCCTTTTTTCATAATTTTAAATCCATTTTTTATACCAAATTTCATAACCATAAATCCTACTATAAATTTAACATATTTTTAACAATTTGCATATACTTTCCCACATTAAACAAAAAAAGTAATAATTTTATCCTGCATCATCCGGATTAAAAATTAATATACCTTTGCCTTAAAATATTGTATAATAAAGAAAGTTCAGGAGGCCTGCATATGAAATTACAGCAATTATACAGCTACACGCGAAAAGCAATTGATCATTATCAGTTGATTGAGTCCGGCGATAAGATCGCCATTGGTGTTTCCGGAGGCAAAGATTCTCTTACACTTTTATATGCACTGAGTGGTCTGCACCGCTTTTATCCCCAAAAATTCGATCTGGTAGCTGTGACCGTAGATCTTGGCTATGAAAATTTTGATCTTACAGCTGTTTCAAAACTCTGTCATGATCTTGACGTCCCATACCATATCGTAAATACAGAAATAGCAAAGATTCTCTTTGAAGAACGAAATGAAAAACCCACCTGTTCCTTATGTGCAAAAATGCGCAAAGGTGCCTTGAATCAGGCGATAAAAGAACTCGGATGTAATAAAGTGGCATATGCACATCATATGGATGATGTGATTGAAACAGCATTTTTATCCATGATCTTTGAGGGACGCTTTTATGTATTTCCCCCAAAAACCTACATGGAAGATTCTGATCTTACCATAATCCGTCCTCTGATTTATGTATCTGAGGCAGAAGTAAAAGGATTCCGGAATAAGTATCAGCTTCCTGTTGTAAAAAATCCATGTCCGATGGACGGTAATACCAAACGCGAATATGTAAAGAAACTGATACAGCAGTTAAATATAGACAATCCGGGGGTTAAGACGAAACTTTTTCATGCAATCCAGAACGGAAATATACAAGGATGGCTGTCCGGTACCAATAATGCAATTTAAGCCTTATGTTACTTTTTTAAAATCCCCCCACAAACTGGAGATCACAATGAAAGAAAAAGCATATTATGAAACAATAAACGTAAAGAATGAAGTAAAGTTAAGAAAACTATTAGAAACACTGCCACCCTTTTGTAAACAGTTTTTTATTGGCATTGAAGCAACAAGCTCTTCCAGGACAAAAATTGCATACGCATATGATATCGGGTGTTTCTTCGATTACCTGCATGCTACCAATCCGGTCTGTGCTAAAATGGATATTACAGATTTTCCAATCTCTATTTTAAATGAAATTACACCAATGGATATTGAGGAATATCTTTCTTATTTAAAATACTACGAAAAAGACGGAACGGAACACACCAATGATGAAGGTGGTTTGAAGCGTAAACTTTCTGCACTGCGCTCCTTTTATCATTATTATTACAAAAATGGTTTGATTGAAGATGATCCAACTGTTAAAGTAGACATGCCTAAAATACATGAAAAGAATATTATCCGTCTGGATGTCGATGAGGTGGCAAAGCTCCTTGACGAAGTGGAATCTGGCGAGAATCTTACTGCGAGACAGCAACAGTATCATGAAAAGACAAAAATCCGGGATCTGGCAATGATGACACTTCTTTTAGGAACCGGTATCCGTGTTTCTGAATGTGTCGGCCTCGATATGGAAGATGTTGACTTTAAAAATAACGGCATTAAAATCCACCGCAAAGGTGGCGCAGAAGTTGTCGTATATTTTGGAGAGGAAGTCCGCAGAGCTCTCATGGATTATATGGTGGAACGCCAGAAAATCACTGCAGCCGACGGAAGTATCAATGCGCTCTTCCTATCACTTCAAAACAAGCGCATAAGTGTCAGATCCGTGGAAAATATGGTAAAAAAATATTCCAAGCTTGTAACAACCTTAAAACATATTACGCCGCATAAACTTCGGAGTACCTACGGTACATCCCTCTACCGCGAAACCGGCGATATCTATCTGGTTGCCGATGTTCTTGGACATAAAGATGTCAATACTACCCGTAAGCACTATGCTGCACTTGAAGATGAAAGACGCCGGAGTGCTGCGAAATATGTCAAATTACGTGAGATCTGATTTCTGTGTATTATTAAAAAAGTGCTATATGACATTTTATATCATATAACACTTTTTCTAATTCATAACAATAGAATGTTCATGGAAGATGCATTCTATTGTTTCATATATTATGTCTCCGGTAACAATATACTGTCAATTTTTTCCTGAATCCTGCGCTGTACCAGTTCTGCAATCTCATGTGTTTTCAATGAACCATATTCATCAAATAAAATAGGTTTCAGATAGTGTACCTGTGTTGTCACAGGTCCCAGATTAAAACTGTTAAAAACCTTATAGGAATCGATCAGGGCAACCGGTATAATCGGTGCCTTTGTCTTTAAAGCAATTTTAAAACTACCGGCCTTGAAATTGCATACATTATTACGATTATTGAAATCGTACCCGCCTTCCGGAAAAAGGATATAACGTTTCCCCTTTTTAACGTCTTCTGAAACTTCATTAATGATTGTAAGCGCCTGCCTTACATCCTTCTTATCCAGACGTTTTCCCTGCAGCAGATCGATAAATTCCCGAACGAGGATCGTATTGGATTTTGCACGATCCATGACGATAGAGCACGGTTTTTTATGGGTATAAATAATACCAAGTGCGTCATACTTTCCCTGATGGTTTGGATACATCATATAGCCGCCCTCTGACGGGAGATTTTCCAGACCATATGCTTTCGTCTTAATTCCACCAGTCGTTTTCATAAGGCGAATCACATGGCGCGCAAGCTCATATCGCTCTTCTTCTGAATATTTTTCAGGATGATCCGCTTCCTTATGCATCTTTGGAATCATATATGGTGCTCTGAAAAGGTTCATAAGAATTACATAAATAAACTTTAACATATCTTCAACGCTATCCTCCGTACCTGGCATATACCCTGAATATCACCACTTCCATCGGGATATTTTTATGCCGAATATAATTATTATAGCTTATTTTGAAGAAAAATACAACATCCCCACAGACTACTGTTTTGTTCCTACTGTTTTGTTGCTGTTTTGTTGCTGTTTTACGCTGCTATTTGGGCACCTATTTTAAATATTCTGCTGAATAATATGGCACTGTCAGATATTCGCCCTCATGAATATCATCCGGAAAGATATGATTGATCATACATACCTCTTCTATATAAGCTGAGGTATCTTTATAATCATCGGTCATATAAATCCCTGCAATGTCATTTAACGTCTGTCCCGGGGTAATCTGTATGCTGGTATAATATTTATAGGCACTGGTTTCATCAGCCGCCTGTGCCCGGATCGTACCAAAACATGCGGAACACATTATTATAAATAGTACCATTGATAATGCGATCAAAAAAACTGAATTCTGCTTTTTCCCGCTTTTTCTTCTGCTTCTCATAAACACCCTCCATCACATGCGAACATTTGTTACGAACAGCTGTTTGTATATCTGTATCATAATACACGAACATTTGTTTGTCAAGTGAAAAATCGAACAAATTTTCGGAATATACGTTTGCATTTTCATTTGTTTTATGATAAAATAAATACAGGGCAGAATCATCCCTTTACAAGATTGATAAAATACATTTTATCGTATAATAGGAGGCACTTTATGGCATATGGCAAAATCAGCAGTAAGCAGCGAGAAATTTTAGAATATATCAAACAGGAAATTTTAAACAAAGGTTATCCGCCTGCAGTTCGTGAGATCTGCGAAGCAGTTCATTTAAAGTCAACTTCTTCTGTTCATTCACACCTTGAGACTCTTGAAAAGAATGGTTATATCCGAAGAGATCCTACAAAACCACGTGCCATCGAGATCATTGATGACAATTTCAACTTAACAAGACGTGAAGTCGTAAATGTCCCTATCATTGGTCAGGTAGCTGCCGGTCAGCCGCTGCTTGCCGTTGAGAATATCGAAAATTACTTTCCGATTCCTACTGAGTTTATGCCAAATGCAGAAACGTTTATGTTAAAGGTAAAAGGGGACAGTATGATTAATGCCGGAATATTTAACGGTGATAAGATTCTTGTACAGAAACAATCAGATGCACAGAATGGAGATATTGTCGTTGCGCTTGTAGATGATTCCGCAACCGTAAAAACTTTTTACAAAGAAGACGGTCACTTTCGCCTGCAGCCGGAAAATGATACCATGGATCCGATCATTGTGAATGAATGTTCGATTCTTGGTAAAGTATTCGGTATTATGCGATTTTTAAATTAAGGAAAAGGCAGCTGATTTTCATGTTAACAATCAGCTGCCTTTGCCGTTTATGTTCATAAAACTATTTAGTGTCTGCTCATTAAGCAACTTATTTTTTCGGTTCCATACGACAACTTTAACT